>OGFQ01000334.1_pt1 | contig 38300 bp, 30 predicted proteins | sample 1570961 | NCBI WGS metagenome assembly OGFQ01 (sample SAMEA2582022, study PRJEB24529) | metagenome | biome: Human gut stool | place: China | collected 2011
GCTGCAAGTACAACTTATCATACAGTTAATGCAACACCTGGAATTAATAAAATATTAAAGAAGTTAGACCATTGTATGATATCGGTTATGATAGCGGGTTCCTATACTCCTGTATGCTTAGTTGTTCTTCATAACAAGACAGGATATGCACTGTTAGCACTAGTATGGGGAATTGCAATAGTTGGTATTATCTTTAAATTATGCTGGGTAACCTGTCCTAAGTGGATATCATCAGTTCTTTATATTGTTATGGGCTGGGCGTGTGTATTATCATTTACACAGATAATAAATGCACTTCCAACAGCGGCATTTGCGTGGTTGTTAGCAGGTGGAATAATATATACAATAGGTGGCGTCATATATGCACTTAAGCTTAAGGTGTTCAATGCCAGCCATAAGTATTTTGGTTCTCACGAGATATTTCATCTGTTTGTTATGGCAGGAAGCATATGCCACTTTATTATGATGTTTAATTATGTGTCTGTAATGCCTTTAAAGTAGTAAGTTCTTTTAAAAATACACACAAATTATGGAAATAGAATTTTATATGTGTTATCCTCTATAATCGGGTCTGTAGCTATTGTTGCAGACCTGATTACAGGTTGTCAGACCAACGAACGGAGGATTAATATGTTATTTTCAGATGTCGATGCAATTGCTAAGGCAGCATCGAATAAGGCAGAGTTATGCAACAATCATTTTGGGAAGTATTTTATGCGCTCTATTATGGCAGGCTTCTATATTGTTGTTGCAACAATTTTATCGAATGTGAGTGCGGCAGTACTGCTTCCAACTTATCCACAGTTTGGTAAGCTTTTAGGTGCATTTTTATTCTCAATTGCAATTGTACTCGTCGTATTTATGGGCGGAGAATTATTTACAGGTAATAATTTTGTTATGGCGATTGGCACATACAATAATACGGTTTCAGTAAGAGATCTAATAAAAGTATGGGTTGTAAGCTATATAGGTAACTTTGCCGGTGCATTTATTCTTTCGGGTTTATTTGTATATAGTAAGGCTTCACACGCAATAATGGTTGATTATTATAACAGCTTTATATATTCTAAGATTTCAGCAGGTTCTATGGAACTTTTAGTAAGGGGGATTCTTTGTAATTTCCTTGTATGTATGGCAGTATTAGTTGGTACTAAGTTAAAGACAGAAAGCGGCAAGCTTATAATAATGTTCTGTATTATTATGGCGTTCGTAGTTGCTGGTTTTGAGCATTGTATTGCTAATATGAGTACATTTTCTATTGGATATATGTTACTTGGTGATATTGGCACAGCTTCTGTTATCAAGAGTATGATTATGGTGACAATCGGCAATATGCTTGGCGGAGCAGTGCTTCTTGGAGTGCCAGTCCAGATTATGAAAGCAGAACACTAAAATTAAAGTCATTAGTGATGAATAAAGCATGAAAGGATTAGTGAGTTGTATGAAAGAAAATCTTAAAAAGCTTGCAAAATATTATAAGCCATATTTAGGCACATTTATTATAGATATGATTCTTGCGATGATGTCTGCGGCGGTGGCACTTGTCATACCGCTTGTTGTAAGATATATAACTTCAAAGGTTGCTTATATGCCGGCAGATGAAGCATCTAAGGCAATATTTACAATAGTTGTGATATTATTCGTGCTTGTTCTTGTGCAGTGGGGGTGTAATTATTATATATCTAATTACGGACACGTTATGGGAGCTAAGATTGAATACGATATGAGGGCTGAGATTTTTAACCACTATCAGAAGCTTTCTTATTCATTCTATGATGACCAGAAGGTTGGACAGTTATTATCAAGAATTACTTCGGATTTATTTGATATAACAGAGCTTTTACACCACGGTCCTGAGAATATAACAATATCACTTATTAAGATTATAGGTGCCCTTGTTATATTAAGCACTATAGATGTAAGGCTTACGCTTACCGCATTTGTGCTTGTGCCTGTTATGCTTGTATTTGCATATTTCCTTAATAAGAAAATGAAGCGTGCATTTAAAAGAAACCGTGTCCGTATAGGTGAGATTAATGCACAGATAGAAGATAATCTGTCAGGAATACGTGTTGTTAAATCATTTGCTAATGAGGATATAGAGTGCGGTAAGTTCAAAAAAGGCAATGATTTATTCTTAGAGTCAAAGAAAGACAGCTATCATTATATGGGAATGTACAATGCCGGACTTACAGCATTTACAACTATGATTAATGTAATTGTAATTGCAGTGGGCGGTATAGGAATAACTAGAGGCTGGGTTAATATTACAGACTTCGTAACATTTTTATTGTATATAAATATATTTACGGAGCCAGTAAAGGTACTTATCGATTTTACAGAGCAGTTCCAGAACGGCTATTCCGGTTATGAAAGATTTCTTGAAATATTATCAGTTGAACCGGATATAAAGGAAAAGCCAGATGCAGTTGAGCTTAAAGACGTTAAGGGTGAAATTACATTCGACAATGTATCCTTTAGATATAAGGACGGAATCGAGGAAGTATTATCAGGAATCAGCTTTAATGTTACACCAGGCAGATATGTGGCGCTGGTAGGTCCGTCAGGAGCAGGAAAGACTACATTATGTTCACTTATACCAAGATTTTATGAGGCGACAGAAGGAAGCATAAGAATTGATGGAAAAGACATTAAAGATGTTACGCTTAAGAGCTTAAGGGATAATATCGGGGTTGTCCAGCAGGACGTATATTTGTTTATGGGAAGCATTAAAGAGAATATACGATATGGAAAGCCAGATGCTACCGATGAGGAAGTAATTGCAGCGGCAAAGCTTGCCAATGCACACGAATTTATAGAGGCATTTGAAAATGGATACGACACGGATATAGGACAAAGAGGTGTCAAGTTGTCGGGTGGACAGAAGCAGAGATTATCAATAGCAAGGGTATTTCTTAAAAATCCACCTATACTTATATTTGATGAGGCGACATCAGCACTTGATAATGAGAGTGAGCAGATTGTACAGGAGTCGTTAGAGAAGCTGGCTAAGAATAGAACTACATTTGTTATAGCCCACAGACTTACTACAATAGAAAATGCTGAGGAAATATTTATGCTTACAGATGAGGGGATTAAGGAAAGAGGAACTCACAAGGAGCTTATGGAGTTAGATGGTGAATATGCTCATATGGTTAAAATTCACTCAGCTAACTAGAAAAAGTATTGAAAATATGTTATACTAATTATGGTTATAACGAAAATGTTAATCGCTGTATATTATTGTATGGCTGATTACAATATATGGAGGATGACGTATATGGAAATGTGGGATATATATGATGCCAACAAAGAAAAGACAGGCAGATTAATGGAAAAGAATGACTGGCAGCTTAAAGATGGAGAATATCATCTTACAGTGTTAGGTGTCATAGAACGTCCGGATGGAAAGTTCCTTATTACACAGCGTGTTATGACTAAGGCGTGGGCTCCTGGCTGGTGGGAAGTATCAGGCGGAGCGGCTCAGGCAGGTGAGGAGTCAATTGAGGCAGTAAGACGTGAGGTCCGTGAAGAGACAGGAATTGACGTTACAGATGCCAGAGGTGGATATGTATTCACCTATAAAAGAGAGAATCCTGGAAAGGGCGACAATTATTTTGTAGATGTATACAAGTTTGTTAAAGATGTTAAAGATGAGGACATACATATACAGACAGAGGAAGCCTTAGGGTATAAGTTCGTTACCAGAGAAGAACTTAAACAGATAGCAGCAACAGGAGAATTCCTGCATTATGACAGTATTAAGCAGGTATTTGAAGATTAGATATTGGATTAAGTAAGAATTGCTGTTATTAAGTGAATATTTGTACTTGATTTATAAAATGTATTTATAATAGAAGAAGCACCAGCAGATTTATTCTGATGGTGCTTTTTAGCTATAAGAAGTAATAAGGCTTAAGAAAGGAATGTGGTATGCTTAAATATTTAAAAAAGTATTGGTTCTTTGCCCTGCTTGCACCTATATTTATGATAGGTGAGGTCTCTATGGACTTGTTACAGCCGGAGCTTATGAGCAGAATAATTGATGATGGCGTATTGGGAATTAACAATGGCGGGGTTGGAAATCTTAATACAGTAATTACCATCGGGCTTAAAATGGTAGGATTTGTGGCACTTGGTGGTATCTGTGGCGTTATGTCCGGTGTCTTTGCCAATCTTTGTGCACAGCAGTTTGGTAATGATGTAAGAAAAGCTGCCTTTAAGAGAATTATGGAATTCTCTTTTGAACAGACTGATAAATTCTCCACAGGTTCTTTAATTACAAGGGTTACGAATGATATAACACAGCTTCAGAATTTTGTAATGCAGTGCCTGAGAGGCTTTGTGCGTACAAGTATGCTGTTTATCGGTGGTATAGCGTGTATGGTGTCACTTAATATGGAATTTGGAATAATAATTGCGTGTGCACTCCCATTTGTTGCAGTATGTGTTGTATATTTCATAGCCAAAGCCAATCCTAAGTTCACAGTGTTACAGAAGAAGCTTGATAAGGTTAACAATGTAATGCAGGAAAATGTGTCTGGTGCAAGAGTTGTAAAGGCATATGTTAAGGAAGATTACGAGACAGAAAGATTTGAGAAAGCTAATAATGCGCTTGTTTCAACACAGCTTGATGTGCTTTTACTGCTTTCTTATATGACACCTATTATGAATATTATATTAAATCTTTCAGTTGTTGCGGTTATAAAGGTTGGTGGAATACAGGTAAGTGCAGGCAGTGCAACGCCTGGTAATGTAATGGCGGCGATTACATATTGTTCACAGGTGCTTAATGCGGTTATGCGTATGACGATGATATTTCAGACAGCTTCAAGGGGAATTGCCTCAAAGAAGCGTGTTATGGAGATAATTAACTGTGAGCCGGCAATAAAGAGCGGTACATATAATAAAGAAACTGCCGTTAAGGGAAAAGTTGAATTTAAGAATGTGTCATTTGCATATCCAGGTATGGATAATGAAAATGTTATCGAGAACTTTAACCTTGTTATTAATCCGGGTGAAACTATCGGAATACTGGGTGCAACAGGCTGTGGCAAGTCAAGTCTTGTAAATCTTATACCACGTTTTTATGACGTAACTAATGGGGAAGTACTTATAGATGATGTCAATGTTAAAGATTATGATTTGCAGGTTTTAAGGGATAAAGTGTCAATAGCATTACAGAAGCCGGAGATATTCAGCACTACAATAGCAGAAAATATTGCGTGGGGTGACAGCAGTGCAGACAGTGAGAAGATAAGACAAGCCGCTGACATAGCACAGGCAACAGAATTTATTGACAACAGGACAGATGGTATGGATACACAGGTAAGTCAGGGTGGACACAGTCTTTCAGGAGGTCAGAAGCAGAGAGTTGCCATAAGCCGTGCAGTGCTTAAGAATTCAGAGATACTTATATTTGATGATGCTACAAGTGCACTTGATTTAAAGACAGAGGCTGATCTTTATTCAGAGCTGTCGGCAAAGAAATATGATGTAACCAGGATTATAATTGCCCAGAGAATTGCTTCTGTAAAGAATGCAGATAGAATTGTTGTAATGGATAATGGCAGATTAGCAGATGTTGGAAGCCATAGTGAGCTTATAAAGACAAGTGAGATATATAAAGATATTTATGAGTCACAGCTGGAAGGAAATGAATAGAATGGAGCAGAGCAGACAGGCACAGATGAATAATTATAAAGCCTTTGGCAGAAGACCTGGCAATCGTAATCTTACTGTCGAGAAGGCTAAGGACAAGAAGGGTACTTTAAAAAGACTGATAGCATATTTTGCGGCTGAGAAAGCTATGATTATAGGGCTTCTGGCGGCTGTTATCGTTGTAGTAATATGTTCGGTATATGCACCAAAGCTTCAGAGTAATGCAATTGATATTATAGCTTCGGGCAGATTTAAGGAATTAACTCCGATACTTATAACAATGGTGGTTGTATACATAATACATAGTATATGTACATTTTTACAGACCAAGATAAGTGCGGTATTAAGCCAGAATATCGTAAAGAAGATGAGAGAAGATTTATTCAGGCACATAGTTAATCTTCCTGTAAGATACCTTGACAGTAACAGCCACGGAGATATTATGAGCCGTATGACTAACGATATTGAGAATATATCAACAACAGTTTCGCAATCGTTAAGTTCGATGTTCTCAGGTGTATTAACGATTATTGGAACAGTTATAATGATGACTGTATTATGTCCACAGCTTGCACTGTTATCGTGCGTTACTGTAATTCTTACAGTGATTGCAACTAAGTTCTTATCTAAGGCCATGAAGAAGTTCTTTACGAAAAGACAGGTGCTTTTAGGTAATCTTAATGGAACGGTTGAGGAGATGGTTACAGGTTATAAGTCAGTTGTTGCATATAACAGGCAGGAAAATGTCATAAAAGACTTTAACAGTGTGTCGGATGAACTTACAAGGGTTGGAATTATAGCAGAGATTCTTGGCGGTTCAATGGGACCAGTTATGAATGTAATCAACAATATAAGCTTTGTTATTATTGCGGCATTTGGCGGATATTTTGCCATTAACCATATTATATCTATCGGTGTTATATCTGCATTTATCGTATATGCGAAGCAGTTTGGAAGACCAATTGATGAGCTTGCACAGATATATGGACAGATACAGACCGCCATAGCGGGTGCAGAGAGAGTATTTGCAGTTATGGACGAACCGCTTGAAGATAAGAGTGGTGATAAGAATATGGATAAACTTGAGGGTGTTATTAAGTTTAAAGATGTCAATTTCTCATATACCAAGGACAAGCAGGTGTTATATGACTTTAATCTTCAAGTTAAGGCAGGACAGAAGGTGGCACTTGTAGGCTCAACAGGAAGTGGAAAGACAACAGTTGTCAATCTTCTGATGAGATTTTATGACGTTGACAGCGGAGAAATATTAATAGATGATGTTAATATCAAGGAAATAGATTGTGCCACACTCCGTAAGAATACAGCGATTGTATTGCAGGATACTGTGTTATTTGCTGATACAATAAAGAATAATCTTAAGTATTCTAACGAAGCGGCAACTGATGAGCAGATGTATGCCGCTGCGGCTATGAGCAACTGCGATACTATGATTAATAAAATGCCATTAAAATACGATACAGAGCTTATGGCAGAGGGTGAGAATATATCACAGGGACAAAGACAGCTTTTATCAATAGCAAGAGCATTTCTTGCACAGCCGAAGATCCTTATATTGGACGAGGCGACATCTAATGTGGATACAAGAACTGAAAAGCATATTCAGGATGCAATGCTTAAGCTTATGGAGAACAGGACAAGTCTTATAATAGCTCATAGATTGTCTACAATACAGGATGCTGACATAATTGTTGTTATGGATGAGGGACATATAGTTGAAGCAGGCAATCATAAAGAACTTCTTAACAAAATGGGAAGATATTATAAATTATATATGACACAGTTTGCAGGACAGACAATATAGGTGTATAATTTACTATTACATAAGATTTGTGATGATGCACAGATTAAATTATAGATAATATATGCAGGAATGGTGATGGTATGCGTACAGAGAAAAAATCAAGCATAAAAAATAGTGCAACAAGGTTGATACTGATAGGGCTTCTTGTTCTTATACAGACTGGCTGGATGATATTTTTAATGATGAAGCTGAATACATATTCAACTGCCATAACATTGCTTCTTACATTTATAGCAATGTTTATTGCCCTTAAAATATTTGGAACACACGTTAATGCGGCACAGAAAATGCCCTGGCTAATCGTAATAACTGCAGTTCCGTTTTTTGGAATATGTATATATCTGCTATTTGGACGTTCTATTGTAACTAAAGGTGTTAGACGTTCATTTAATAATATTGAAACGAATGTGCTTACCCTCTTAAAGCAGGATAAGGGCATAATAGATGATATAGCCAGAAAGGATAAGGGTGTAGCTAACCAGTGCAGATATATAAGTAATACAGCAAGGTATCCGGTATACAGCAATACAGATGTAAAATATTATCCAACTACTGATGTAAGCTTTGAGGCACAGCTTGTTGAACTTGAAAAGGCAGAGCATTTTATATTTATGGAATATCACGCTATTGAAGATGCTGAAAGCTTTGCAAGGCTTAAGCATATCCTTGAAAATAAGGCACAGAGTGGTGTAGAGGTCAGAATATTCTATGACGATTTAGGAAGTATTTTTTTCCTTAATAAAGAGTTCATAAAACAGATGAGGCAGAAGGGCATACAGTGTCGTGTATTCAATCCACTTAAAGTTATTGTAAATATGTTTATGAATAACAGGGATCACAGGAAGATAACAGTTATTGACGGCAAGGTAGGCTTTACAGGTGGATATAATCTTGCAGATGAGTATTTTAATATAACACACCCATATGGTTACTGGAAGGACACAGGAATTAAGCTTCAGGGTGATGCGGTAAAGAGTCTCACAGCAAGCTTTCTTACTATGTGGAATGCCATAGAACATACTGATAATGATTATAATAAATATCTTGATGCGACAGATGGTACATATAAGGCAGTTATGAAAGACTGTTATGTACAGCCATATTCAGATAATCCATTAGGACAGGACAGAATTGGTGAGGACGTGTACCTTAATATTTTAAAAAATGCCAAGGACTATGTGTATATCACAACTCCGTATCTTATTATCACTGATGAGATGGAAAGAGAGTTAAGGCTTGCGGTTAAGAGAGGTGTTGATGTAAGAATTGTCACACCGGGAATACCAGATAAGAAGCTTGTATACAGAATTACAAGGTCTTATTATGAGCCACTGTGTTCGGCTGGCGTGAGAATATATGAGTATACACCAGGATTCTGCCACGCTAAGCAGTGGGTATGTGATGATGAAGTATCTGTTGTTGGTACAATCAATATGGACTACAGAAGCTTATATCTTCATTTTGAAAATGCAGTATTTATATATAATAAAGCGACTGCCTTAAGTGTAAAGCAGGATATGTTAAATAACTTTGAGGCAGGACACGAAGTGACAGCTGATTATGCTAAAGATGTTATTAAGCCATTAAGACTTGGGGTATGTATGTTAAGAATGATATCACCTTTATTGTAAAATACTTGCAACAAATGTAAAATAATATATAATATTAGTGGCAAATTACATTTATTATTATAAGTGGTTAGATAATTATAAGAACAATATTTTATGTCTATTGTGTTAGTACCTGGAGGAGGAACAGTGAGAGAAGAATTAGTAGCCGTAAAAGTAGACCACCCATTGGGAAGTACAGACGAGGATAACCCCTCGGTTGTGTATCCGATTAATGTCGGATACGTTATCAATGATAAGGATCTGGAATTCAAACCGGTAACAGATGACCAGAGAGTATATCTTGTAGGTGTTGATGTTGCTGTTGATGAATATTCAGGTGTTCTTATTGCTGTTGCAAGAAGGAGAGATGATTCAGGAACAGTGTGGGTCGTTGCACCTGAGAACATATTATATACCAAACAGCAGATAGAAGAAATGATATATTTTAAGGAGCAGTATTATGACAGCTTCATTGAAATGGTCGATGAGGAGATGTGGGACGCTTATGATGCCAATGAGAATAAGTTAGGCTTTGAAGTGCGCAGAAGTATGGCAAAGTCACTTCCAGAAGGCGTGTACCACATAGTTGTTATGGTGTATACAGTTACAAAGACAGGAAAGGTACTTACAACGCAGAGGTCGCGTAACAAGACGAATTCTTTAAAATGGGAGGTTACAGGAGGCTCTATTATCAGCGGTGAAACACCAAGGACAGGGGCGGTAAGGGAACTTCTGGAAGAAACGGGGATTAGAAAATCACCAGAGGATTTAATCGAACTTTACAAGTATACTGATGATACAAGACATTGTATATATTATGGTTATCTTAATGTATGTGATGATGAGCAACACATTAAATTACAGCAGGGTGAAACTATGGACTATATGTATATGCCATATGAGGAATTCATTGATTTCATAATGTCAGAGAGGTTCATTCCGTCAGAACAGAGGCGTTTTAAACTTCATAGTGAGCATATAGTAAAGCAGATTAAGCAGGCTTGTATGGTACAGTAATAAATTTAATATAATCAGAAGGGAGAGTCATATGTCATTTAAGGAACTTGTATTAAAGAACCGTTCATATAGACGTTTTTTTGAGGATAAGAAAATAGAAAAGGACGAGCTTGTAAAGCTTGTTGATATAGCAAGAAATACAGCTTCAGGTGCTAACAACCAGCCTTTAAGATATAAGGTTGTATGTGATGAGGAGAGCAATAAAAAGGTATTTGACACATTAAAATGGGCTGGTGCGCTTCCAGACTGGGACGGTCCTGTTGAGGGTGAAAGACCAGCAGGCTACATAATAATATGCAGTGCTTCCAGCGTATCAGCACCAAGAGATGAGGGAATAGCGGCACAGACAATACTTCTTGCCGCCAATGAGGTTAATCTTGGAGGCTGTATGTTTGCAAGTGTTAATATTCCTAAGCTTAACGAGGAACTTTCAATTCCAGAGGGTATGACAGCAAGACTTGTTATTTCATTGGGATATCCTAAAGAACAAGTCGTTATTGATGAAGTATCTGAGGGAGCTAATCTTAAGTATTACAGAGATGACAATCAGGTTCATCACGTACCTAAGTTAAAGTTAGAAAATGTATTATTATAAATTATAAGGAGAATGCAGAGTTTAAGCCTTTGCTTGGATTAACAGGAAATAGGCTTACATTCTGTGAATAGTTATAAAGAAACAGGCGGGATATTAAATCCCGCCTGTTTCTTTGCTTAGTGAATAATTGTTACTATAACTGAGTAATCAGTATAATTTAATCTTTTGTTGCTAATTCCAAAAAGATATTATTATTCTATCACTGTAAATACTATAAATCAAGTTCAATTAATCTGTAGTTGCGGCAAGATGTCTGTATTATTGAGTTCAAATTTTAATCAAAATTTTATCAATTTTTATTCATAGTTTATATTCAGTGAAGCCTATTTTGCAATGGATCTGTAATTCTTTATAAGCAGCGGAAGTTCAGCAATAAGCATACCAATCCAGCCGGCAAGGTATGATAATGGGAGGGCTTCAATTCCCATGCCCATTACAAGAACGAGTGGGATAGCGGCTATAACACGTACGCCCATATTGATAAAGCTGCTTAAAAGTGTAATCTTTAAATCGCCAATTCCACGGAAATATCCCTGTATGCCGTTAGTAGCGGCTGGGAGTATATACATAAATGAGATAAGGCGCAGATACTTAACACCATGCAGAATAACTTCTTCATCTTTAACAAACAGAAGCATAAGTGGTCGTGCAAGTATAAAGCACACGGCAAAAAGAATAATTCCATATATGAATTCAAGCACCATACCACATTTAAAGCCTTCTTTCATACGTTTTTTTTCATTAGCACCTTTGTTCTGAGCCATAAGTGCAGTCATAGCGTGGCCGATATTCTGCTCAGGAGTATACGCAAAATCATCAATTCTGTTGACAACAGCAAATGCAGCGGCTACGGACACGCCCATAGTGTTGACGATTGCCTGAATGCCAATCTTTCCTAACTGGACAGTTGCCTGCTGCATAGCGGATACCCAGCCGTAGCTTATTGTCTTTTTAAGAAGTGAATTGTCAAATACAAGCCATTTTCTGCCTAGCCTTAATATCTCGACACGCTTTTGTATGTATATAATACAGAATACACAGCACATCATTTCGCTTATTACAGTTGATATTGCACAGCCGTTGCTTCCCATTTTAAGGACAATTACAAAGAATAAATCTCCGAAAATATTAAGCAGTGAGCTTGCAATAAGGAAGTATAAAGGAGTCTGGCTGTCGCCTAATGCCCTTAATGTGCTTGAAAAGAAATTATATAAAAATGTAAATATCAATCCTAAAAATATAATTCTCATATAAGAAACAGTTAAATCCATAATAGATGGGTCAACCTGTAACAATTTAAGAATAGGTCTTGAAAAGATAATGCAGCACAGGCTTAATATTGCAGAGAATACAGTGCCTGAAAGCATTGTTGTGCTTATCTGTCTTTGAAGCTTGTTGTAATCTTTAGCTCCGAATTGTGTACCCATAAGTATGCTCGCACCCATACACAGACCATTTAAGAATAAAATCATAAGAGTCATTACAGGGTTGCATATACCAACAGCCGCAAGGGCTTCTTTACCTACGAATTGTCCTACAATAATACTGTCGACAGCGTTATATGTAAGCTGGAATAAGTTACCGAGGACTAACGGTATTGTAAATCCAACAAGGAGAGGCATAATTTTACCTTTTGTTAAATCTTTAGTCATAATTAATCTCCTATCCTGCCCATAACAGGGCTTGTTAAGTTTATGATATTTTGCTAAAGATTTATTATAAGACAGTTGCTTTAAATTGAAAAGAATTATATTATACTAATGTAAAAAAAGTGTACGCAGAAATGGAGATTATTATGAAAGTTACCCGTGAAGATATGCAGCTTTACGCCGTTACAGATACGCAATGGCTTAATGGCAGGGATTTCTATGAAGAGATTGAGAAAGTCCTTGCGGCAGGAGCTACATTTTTGCAGTTAAGAGAAAAGGATTCGACACACGAGGAGATTGTAAAAAAAGCATTGGCAATTAAACCGATAGCAAGAAGATATGGAGTGCCATTTGTTATAGATGATGATATATACGCGGCGTTAGAGGCAGATGTTGACGGAGTTCATATAGGACAGAGTGATGCAAGCTACGAAACAGCAAGAGAGCTTCTAGGACCTGACAAGATAATAGGAATGACAGTAAAGACACCAGAACAGGCGGCAAATGCGGCAAGACTTGGTGCTGATTATGTTGGAATGGGGGCTGTATTTCATACAAGCACGAAAAAAGATGCCAAAGATTTAAGCAGGGATAATCTTCTTAAGCTTACAGCTATGCTTGATATGCCGATAGTTGCAATTGGCGGCATTAATTATGACAACTGTGATTATCTAAAGGATACAGGGGTGGATGGAATTGCTGTTGTATCGGCGATATTTGCAAGTGATGATTGTGCGGAGGCGACAAGAAAGCTTTACAAGAAGACAAGAAAGCTGTTTAATTATAATAAGAACATAATATTTGATATGGATGGAACACTTGTTGATTCTATGCCATTCTGGAAGAATAGTGCAAGGGAATATGCCATTTTAAGAGGAGCCAGGCTTCCAGAGAATTTTGATGAGATAACAGGAGTTATGGATCTTTCGGAATATGCGGCATATCTGCAAAATGTTCTTGGGATTGATACATCGCTAGAACAGATAACAGAGGCAGCAGTTGATATTATGAATAAGCATTATGCAAGTGATATTCCTGCAAAGAAGGGAATGATAAAGCTTATAAGAAGAGAATATGAGGCTGGAAGCAAGCTTGTAATATTCAGTGCTTCCGATACTTCCAGTGTGGAAATTCTTCTTAAAAGGTTAGAAATATATGAATGTTTTGAGGGAATATACACAGTATATGATGTCGGCATAGGAAAGAGTGATAAGGAAAGCTATAAAAAGGTTGCCAGGTCAGCAGGAATGGATATATCTGATACGTGGGTGTATGAGGATATTCTAAGAGGCGTTCGGGCGGCACATAATGCTGGATTGAAAGTGTGTGCTGTATATGATAAAGACTCGGCAGATGACTGGGATGAGATATGCAGTATTGCAGACAAATGTATAATAACCGGATAATATGGATTGAAATGGAGAATATATGAAGAAGAAAGTTGTTGTAGGTATGTCAGGAGGTGTTGACTCATCTGTTGCCGCATATCTTTTAAAAGAGCAGGGTTATGACGTCATTGGCGTTACAATGCAGATATGGCAGGACGATGCAGTAGAAACAACAGAGAATGGCTGTTGTGGAATATCTGCTGTAGATGATGCAAGACGCGTGGCTGGACAGCTTGATATACCTTATTATGTAATGAATTTTAAGAATGAATTTAAGAAAAGTGTAATTGATTATTTTGTTGATGAATACAAGAGGGGAAGAACTCCTAATCCTTGTATCGCCTGCAACAGATATGTCAAATGGGAATCGCTTCTTAAAAGAAGCCTTGATATAGGTGCTGATTATATAGCAACTGGACATTATGCAAGAATAAGCCAGCTTGATAATGGCAGATATGCAATTAAGAATTCGGTTACAGCTAAGAAAGATCAGACATACGCACTTTATAATCTTACACAGAGTCAGCTTGCACATACTCTTATGCCAGTTGGAGATTATACTAAAGATGAGATAAGAAAGATTGCGGCAGATAATTATCTTATGGTTGCAAATAAGCCGGACAGTATGGAGATATGTTTTGTTCCTGATAATGATTATGCAGGATATATAGAAAGAACTACTGATTATAAGTCAGTTCCGGGCAATTTCGTTGATGTTGATGGTAATGTAATCGGAAAGCATAATGGAATTATCCACTATACTGTTGGACAGAGAAAAGGGCTTGGACTTGCTATGGGACATCCTGTATTTGTAGTTGCAGTAAGACCTGATACCAATGAAGTTGTTATTGGTGAGAATAAAGATGTGTTTACTGATACATTGTATGCTGGGAATCTTAATTTTATGGCAATTGAAGCCCTTAAAGAGCCAATGAGAGCAAGAGGAAAGATACGCTACAGCCATGAGGGTGCAGACTGTACAATAAGAATGATTGATGATAACACGCTTGAGTGTAAGTTTGATGAGCCACAAAGGGCAGTTACACCAGGACAGGCACTTGTATTATATGATGGTGAATATGTTCTTGGTGGAGGAACTATCATATAATGAGCGCAAAAGAAAAGGAAGCGGCTGTAAAATTTTCTTGACAATTACTATGTCTGCTTTATAATATTTCATATTGGATAGATAGGTTGATATTCAGAAACAAAATGCGGAGGATAATAATAATGAGTAAGTTTATTTATATGGATAATGCGGCTACAACAGCAGTAAGACAGGAAGTTGTTGATGCTATGGTGCCTTATTTTACAGAATCATACGCTAATCCATCAAGTGTATATAGTTTTGCACAGAAGACTAAGAATGATATGGAAGAAGCAAGAGAAACTATAGCTTCTATTCTCGGTGCGGCTAAGCCTAATGAAATATATTTTACAGGTGGCGGAAGCGAGTCTGATAACTGGGCATTAAAGGCAGCAGCAGAGGCATTTAAGTCAAAGGGTAATCACATTATTACAACTAAGATTGAACATCATGCAATTCTTCATACTTGCGAATGGCTTGAAAAGCACGGATATGAAGTGACATATCTTGATGTTGATGAATATGGAAAGGTTGACCCTAAAGAATTTGAAGCGGCAATTAAAGATACAACAATACTTGCAAGCATAATGTTTGCTAATAATGAAATCGGTACAGTTGAGCCAATCAAGGAACTAGGTGCAATTGCACATTCTAAGGGAGTGATATTCCACACAGATGCTGTACAGGCATTTGCACATATTCCTATTAATGTACAGGAAATGAATATTGATATGTTAAGCGCAAGCGGACATAAGTTCCACGGTCCTAAGGGAATTGGTTTCTTATATGTAAGCAACAAGGTTAAGATTGGTTCATTTATTCACGGTGGTTCACAGGAGAGAAGCAGAAGAGCAGGAACTCACAATGTACCAGGTATTATCGGAATGGCTAAGGCGGCAAGCATTGCCAATACTAATATGTCAGAGAATATTAAGAATATCTCAGCAATAAGAGATCACATTATTGACAGAGTGTTAGCAGAAATTCCATACTCAAGAGTTAATGGTGACAGAACAGACAGACTTCCTGGAAATGTTCATTTCTGTTTCAGATTTATTGAGGGTGAATCAATGCTTATTATGCTTGATCAGAAGGGAATATGTGGATCATCAGGTTCAGCCTGCACATCAGGTTCACTTGACCCATCACACGTTCTTCTTGCAATCGGACTTCCTCACGAGATAGCACACGGTTCATTAAGACTTTCGCTTAGTGAAGATGCAACAATCGAAGATGCTGATTATGTTGTAGATGAATTAAAGGGTATCGTAGAAAGATTAAGAAGCATGTCTCCTTTATACGAAGATTTCGTAAAAGAGCAGGGAAAATAATAATATAATGTGTACGGTTTAATGTATACTTGTTGCAGCTGCAGTTGTCAGTATAATCTGATAGCTGCGGCTTTTTTATGTAATAGGAAATTCCAATAGAATTCCCTATTACATAAAAGGCACTATATGCCGATTATGCACACTCGCACGAAGATGTATTTTATCGCAAGCGACCGTGCTCGGTGCAGGAATGTGTTTTTACACATTCTTTTTTATATGTGCTATTGTATTTTTTGTGTATTTCTGGCGGATACACTTGATATATATAACGAGGCAGAGATATAATAGTTGGCGAATTTGTGCACTGGACCGTTCAAATATATATGAAATAAGAGCACAAAAGAAAAGAGGTTTATTTATGAAGTATCTTAAACAGTTTTTGATTATTCTTGTAATCTCGTTAGTGGGTGAATTGATGAATAAGTTCATACCACTTCCAGTACCGGCAAGTATCTATGGTATGGTTATCTTATTTGCTGGTCTTCTTACAGGATTGATTAAGCTTGACGCCGTTAAGGAAGCAGGACGATTTCTTATAGAAATTATGCCTGTAATGTTTATTCCTGCAGGAGTAGGTCTTATATCATCATGGCTTAATTTAAAGCCGATATTAGTTCCGATATGCATAATAACAGTTGCAACAATATTTACTGTTATGGGTGTAAGCGGACACGTTACACAGTTTATTGTAAGACGTACTAAGAAAGGGGATAATAATGAATAGTTTTTTTCTTGATTCAGCATTTGCGGGAGTAGCAATAAGTCTTATCGCATATATGGCAGGAACATTTCTTAAAAAGAAGTTAAAGCTGGGATTGTTTAATCCACTGCTTATATCTATAATTGTAACTATGGTTGTATTAATAATTGGTAAAGTTGATTATGAAAGCTATAATGCCGGTGCGAAGTATCTTAGCTGGCTTTTGACACCAGCCACGGTGTGTCTTGCCATTCCTCTTTATGAGCAGTTCGAGCTTTTAAAAAGTAATTGTGCGGCAATTATATTAGGAATAGCATCGGGAGTTGTCACAAGCCTTGTTACAGTGCTTGTATTATCGGTGGTTTTTGGACTTACCCACGAGCAATATGTAACATTGCTTCCAAAGTCAATTACAACTGCAATTGGTATGGGTGTATCAGAAGAACTTGGCGGATATGTAACGATTACAGTTGCAGTTATTGTTGTAACCGGAGTAATTGGCAATATATTAGCAGAATTTATATGTAAAGTATTCAGAATTACAGACCCGATAGCTAAAGGTGTTGCGATAGGAACATCTGCACACGCTGTAGGAACAGCTAAAGCTATTGAAATGGGAGAGATAGAAGGTGCTATGAGCAGTCTTTCAATTGCTGTTGCAGGTATACTTACAGTAGTTGGTGCAAGTGTATTTGCGAACTTCTTATAAAAGAATAAGAAGTTGTGGCACACAGGTTTCAAAATATTGAAGATTATTTCTGTGTGTGAAAAAATTTTATATATATAATAATGAGAATGGAGGATAAATATGATTATTACAATTGCAAGACAGTGTGGATGTATGGGTGATGAGATAGGTCAGAGACTTGCTGATGAGTATGGACTTACATTTTATAATAAGGAACATATTGTTAAGCTTGCTAAGGAAAAAGGGATATATGATAAATTCCCTTATTTTTTCTCCGAGATACCGGTAAATGCTTTAATGCATTCTATAAGCAGTGACGAGAACAATGTACTGCTTAGCGAGGCAAGAAAAGCCCTTTATCCAATAATAGGTGACGGTGATTGTGTGATAATAGGCAGAGGGGCTAATTACGCATTTTCTGACAGACCAGACAAGGTAAGCGTATTCTTAAGCGGAGATAAGGCTGAGAGAATTAAGCATATAGCAGATGTCCATAATATTTCTGAAAGAAAGGCGAAGGTTGTTGTTAATGAAACTGACAGCAGGAGAGCAGAGTTTCATAAATATTGTTCTAATCAGGAATGGGGAAATGCGGCATATTACGATATGTGCATAGATGAAACAAGAATTGGTGCTGACGGAGTTGTCGGAATTATAAAAGAATATATAAACAATTGTATGTTTGACAAATAATTGCCAGACTGATATTATAGGAACATATTATCTTTGACACAATAGATAAAAATATTCTAAATAAACAGATTAGTTCGGAAAGTGTGAATGAAGAAGTAAGATAACAAAGTGATAAGTCCTTCATATCTAAAAAAGTGTATACAGCTTATGAGGGCAGGCGTTAAAAGGGAGATTGTATGACATTAGAAATAATATTAGTAGCATTGGTGCTTATTATGTGTATTGCGGCAGACAAGTTTTCGGGAAGGTTCGGCATGCCTGCACTTATACTTTTTATAGGTATAGGTATGTTATTTGGATGCGATGGAATAGCTGGAATTGAATTTGACAATTTTACTATGACAGAATATATATGTAATATTGCACTTGGGTTTATTATGTTTTATGGTGGTTTTAATACTAAATGGAAGACTGCCAGACCTGTTGCTGTTAAAGCTGTTCTATTGTCTACCTGTGGCGTAATTCTTACAGCGGCATTTACAATGCTGTTCTGTTATTTTGTATTGAGATTTCCAATAGCGGAAAGCTTTCTTGTTGGAGCAGTTCTGTCAGCAACAGATGCGGCGAGCGTATTCGCAATATTAAGACGTAAGAAGCTTAATTTAAAAGATGGAGTTGCTTCGCTTTTAGAGATAGAGAGTGGTAGTAATGACCCTATTGCTTATATGCTTACTGTTATAGGAATATATATTCTTAATGGTGATAATCTTATAAAAGTTCCATACGTTATATTTGCACAGATTGTATATGGTGTGCTTATTGGCATAGGTCTTGCGGTGGCTGCCATATATGTTCTTACCAGGACAGATATAATTGTAAATGGACTTGATACTATATTTATTCTTGCTGTTGTGCTTTTAGGCTTAGGACTTTCACAGTTAGTCGGTGGCAATGAATTCTTATGTATATATCTTTTTGGTATTCTGCTTGGTAACAGCAGGATACGCAATAAAGGTAATATTGTTCCATTTTTTGATGGTGTAACAACACTGGCACAGATAGTTATATTCTTTATGCTTGGATTGTTATCCTACCCTCACAGATTTTTAACAATTATACCAATATCTATAGCAATTGCGGTATTTCTTACATTTATAGCGAGACCGGCCGCAGTATTTGCGATACTTAAGCCGTTCAAATGCTCGGTACGTCAGTGCCTTTTAGTGTCGTGGGCAGGTCTTAGGGGAGCATCTTCAATAGTGTTCTCTATAGTGGTTATGGCGGGCGGAAGCGTTATGTCAAAGGATTTGTTTAATATAGTGTTTATGATATCACTTCTATCAGTTGCAATTCAGGGAACGCTTCTTCCAGCAGTTTCAAGACGGTTGGATATGATTGATGAAACATCAGATGTACGTAAGACATTTAATGATTATCAGGAAGAATCATCAATTACGCTTATGCGTATGTTCATACCTAAAGGCCATAACTGGGAGAATAAGCTTATAAGTGAAGTACATATGCCGACAGGTGCAATTGCACTTATGATAAAAAGAGGCAGGGAAACAATTATTACAAGAGGTAATACTAAGATATGCGGCGGGGATAATCTGATACTCAGTATTCCGGCATATGAGAATGACGATAATGATTCGCTTGAGGAGATTAACATAACTTCGGATAATAACTGGTGCAATAGGACAATACGCCAGTTGAATCTTCCAGAAAATCTTATAATTGCCCTTGTAAAAAGAGGAGAAGAGAATATAATACCTATTGGCGATACACTTATACAGAATGGTGATGTTGTAGTGATATATCGCGGATAATACAGGAAAGAGGTTGGTATTATTATGATAACCAAGAAACAAATCCAGATGTCAGAAACATTTCTGAATAGTGCAGTTCTTGCTGTGTCAGGTGGATTTCAGGATGCTTATACATATTTCACAAGAGATAAAGTATTCTCTAATGCACAGACAGGAAATGTTGTCCTTATGAGTCAGAATTTTATGACAGGAAATATAGTCGGTGGAATTAAGTATCTGTTTCCTTTCTTAGCATTTGGACTTGGAGTGTTTGTGACAGAACAGATTAATGCCAGATACAAGATGGCAAAGAAAATCCATTGGAGACAGTTAGTTCTTCTAATAGAAATTATAATACTTACAATTGTAGGTTTTATACCAGAGACTTTTAATATGGTGGCAACAATTATGGTGTCATTTTCGTGTGCTATGCAGGTTCAGGCATTCAGAAAAGTCAACGGCTTTGCATATGCAAGCACAATGTGCATAGGTAATTTAAGAAGTGGTACAGATGCACTTTCTGTATTCGTAAGAGAAAGAAAAAAAGAGCAGTTATTTAAAGCAATTCATTATTTTGGAATTATATTTTTCTTTGCACTTGGTGCAGGAATAGGCGGTAATTTATCAGAAACATTTGGAATACATACAATATGGGTATCATCAGTTATACTTATGGTAAGTATGGTGCTTATGTGGTATGAAAAGTTCAGAATTTAGGAGAATTTGATTGAAATATAGTAAAGAACAGCAGAAAGCCATTAACACAATTGATGGACAGGTGTGTATCATATCTGTTGCAGGTTCAGGAAAGACATCGGTTATAGTGGCAAGGGCTAATAATATAATTAAATCGGGTGTCAGACCATATAGAATACTGGTGCTTACATTTTCCAAGGCTGCGGCAGTGCAGATGGCAGACAGGTATAAAATGCAGTATGGCAGTGATGGCATAAGATTTTCAACTATACATTCCCTGTGTTATTCGGTACTTGCAAGAGCATATAATCTGAAGGCTGAAGATATATTATCGGAAGCCGGAAGATTAAAGTTCTTTACTGAATTTCACAGACAGCTTTTATATAAGAGAGTATCAGGGGTTCCTGATGATTTTGATGAGTATTATAGAAAATGTAATGAATACATAAATAGTATGGCGGTCGGTACGGCTGACATTCAGGATAGTAAAAGCAGTTCTAAGGCATATCTTGAGATAACTTTTTCCCAGTATAAGGAATTTAAAAAGAATAATAAGAAGCTTGATTTTGACGATATGATATTATATTGTCACAAATGCTTAAGCTCTAATAAGCAGGAACTGGAATACTGGCAGGGAATATTTGACTATATAATGGTTGATGAGTTTCAGGATACAGGCACATTGCAGGCAGAGATTATATATATGGTTGCTGATTTAAGGAAAAATGTGTGTGTAGTTGGAGATGATGACCAGTCAATATATGGTTTCAGAGGAGCTGACAGCTCAATATTTAAGGAATTCTCAAGAAAATATCCTGGGTCTGTACAGATAATTCTGGGTACTAATTACAGAAGTCTTCCATATATAATAGAAGGTGCTGACAAAGTAATAAGAAATAATGAAAACAGAATTGTCAAAAATATGTCAGCATACAGGCAGGGTGAGGGAAAAGTGCATATAAGACAGACCGCATCTTATGGCAGGCAGGCAGATATGGCAGTGTCACTTATTAATGACTATGTAAAGACAGGCGGACATTTAAGCGATATTGCAATACTTTACAGGGTGAAGAAAGAGGCCTCGGTGCTTGTCAATACATTAGAAACGATAGGTATGCCATTTTTTACAAGGGATAATGTGGATGATATTCATCTTGGCATATGTTTTTACGATATGCTTGCATATTACAGGCTTTCAAGAGGTGTGCCGGAACAGACGGATCTTAGACGGATAATTAACAGACCCAAAAGATATATAAGAAGCAACCTTGTGCACAATTGCGAATTTGACAGGAATAAAATATACGAAGCCTGTACAAAGAATGCCAGCAGACAGGATTGCTTAAGAATTAACGACACAATCAATGATATGTTTCTTGATTTCAGAAGTCTTTCGAGGATAGATAATCCGACACAGTTTATCAATTATATATACGATGATATGGGGTATGAAAATGACCTTTTTGAGTATGCAGAGTATACAGGACTTGACAGCGGGGATATCATTAACCAGTCAGAAGCTATGAAAAAGGAAGCACTGAAGTTTGATAATATGTCTGAATGGTACAGATATATAACTGACAGGGAATACAGAGTGAGAACGGATAAGAATGAAGGCGTGTATCTTAGCACATTTCATGGTGCTAAGGGACTTCAATGGAAGAAGGTTATAATAATATCAGCGAATGAACAGGTGACACCATATGCTTATATGGGTAAGGTTGATGATTATGAGGAAGAACGCAGGCTATTTTATGTTGCTATGACAAGGGCAGAAGACGAGCTTGATATTATCTATATAGATGGCGGGTCAAGACACCAGAAGAGGTCAAGATATGTGCAGGAGCTTATAACAGTATAAATTTTAAAGTGTAAATTAAGCGTAAATTCTTCTGTAAAATATTGCATTATTGTATATTTTAAGCCATAATATATTACATTATCAGAAGTTTATATAATAATTGGGAGAAGTATTAATGGAAAAAAGAGAGAAGAATAAAAATATAATTGTATTCGGTATAGTTATGGCAATAAGTCTTTCTGTAGCACTTAATATAGGGAATATATTTGGCGGCATAGGAACATTTTTTAAGATTCTGAATCCAATAATTCTAGGCTGTATGCTTGCGGTTATATTTAATGTGCCAATGGAAGCATTGTCAAGACAGTTAGAGAAGCTGTCAAAGAAAGGAAAGTTCTTAAGAAAAGAAAAGGCACGCAACGGGATAAGCCTGGTTGTGACAATAGTTATAGTTGTGCTTGTATTCGCTGTTATAATGTGGTCTATTATTCCGGATCTGATAGAGTCGATTACTGGATTTATAAAGAATTTTGATAATAATGTAAATGTAGTGACTGATATTCTGGATAAATATGATGAACATCTTACGTTTATTAATGATTATGTTGAAAAGATTGACTGGAACAGCATACTTAAAAAGTCTGGAGAGGTTGCCGGAGCATTTTTCCAGAGCATATTTACAGGTATTCCACAGATAGGTTCATCTTTGTTTAATCTTAGTATATCTGTGATAATTGCAGTGTATGTGCTTATGGATAAAAGACGCCTGCTTTCACAGACAGAAAGACTTTTAGAAGCTGTATTTGGAAAGAAGGTATCTTCTAAGGTTACAGGTGTTACTAACCTTTTTGCACAGACTTATGCAAGTTTCCTTACAGGACAGTGCGTTGAGGCTTGTATACTTGCCGTGCTTATGTTTGTTACACTTAGCATATGCAGAATGCCATATGCCGGACTTATAAGCATAATGGCGGCAGTGTTCCAGTTCGTTCCATACATAGGAACATTTTTAGCGTGTGTTGTTGGTGCATTTCTTGTGCTATTCACCAATCCGGTACTTACTATATGGTTTGTAATCGTATTTCAGGTTGTTCAGTTCATTGAGGGACAGTTCATATATCCAAGGGTTGTAGGAAGCTCTGTAGGACTTCCGGCACTCTTTACATTAATGGCGGTGTTCTTAGGCGGCAAGTTCTTCGGACTTCTCGGGATGATATTCTTTATTCCGCTCACATCGGTTATATACCAGCTCCTTAGAGATATGGTAAACAACCGCTTATCGTCAGATAAGGCTGGCAACGACACAACACCAGAAACAGGGAATGCGGATACTTTGAAGGCAGATAGTGGTAGTGCAGAGTAGTTGTAACTCTGATTTTAAATCTTCATAAATAACGTTATAATTGATAAAAATGCGGTGGATTGTTCTGCTGTATGATTAATAACAGGGTAATAATTAACCTGCTGTAATATATGTATTATAATATACATTTATTACAGCAGGTTTTTAATAAAATCTGTTTATAATCTTTTAGATATAATCTTTTGCAATATCTTTAAGAATATTGGCAGAGTCTTTTAATTTTGTAAGCTCCTCATCATTCAATTCAATAGGAATTACCTTCTGTACGCCGGTTTCACCGACGACAGCAGGAATACTAAGGACAACATCATTAAGTCCGTATTCGCCTGTCATAAGGCTTGATACTGGAAGAATGGATTTCTCATTACGAACGATTGCCTCGCATATTCTTTTGACAGCCATTGCAATTCCGTAGTATGTGGCATGTTTTCTTTCAATAATTTCATAAGCACTGTTTCTGACATTTTCAAATATCTTCTTCATAGACTGCTCGTGGTTGAAGTGACCACGAAGCTCGCAGAAGTCATTAACCTTAAGACCGCCTATTCTTGCATTGCTCCAGGCAGCAAGCTCGCTGTCGCCGTGTTCACCAATAATAAAAGCGTGAACGCTTCGGCTGTCAACGTCAAGATGTTCACCAAGCAGATATTTGAAACGGCCTGTATCAAGTACAGTTCCGGAACCAATTACCCTGTTAGATGGATAACCAGATTCTTTAAGTGCAATAAGTGTAAGAATATCTACAGGGTTAGATACAATAAGAAGAATTCCACCAAAATCACGTTTCTTGATTTCGCCAACAATTGATTTCATAATAGCCGCATTTTTCTTGATAAGGTCAAGTCTTGTTTCATCAGGCTTCTGGTTAGCGCCAGCAGTTATAACAATAATTGCGGCATCAGTAATATCATCATAATTACCAGCATATATCTGCATAGGTCTTGCAAATGATATGCCGTGGCTTATATCCATAGCTTCACCTTCGGCTCTTTTTGTATCTGCATCAATAAGAACCATTTCTGAGAACAGACCACTCTGCATAAGTGCAAATGCAGATGATGAACCAACAAAACCACAGCCAATTACAGCAACTTTTCTACTATTTACTTTCATAATTATACCTCATTTCTTATACAGCCGGATAATATAATGTCCAGTTAAGCTGGAATTATTGAACGGTATTCGTCTGTATATATTGTTATTTCTTTAACAAACATTATAGCACCACTTATAGTGTATGCAAGATTTATATTCAAAACATTTTTTTGTGCAAAATAATCATAAAATTATTATTAAAATTAACATATTCAGAAGATATGTTATTGACTAATTAGTGTAATATTAGTATTGTAATGAAATTGGTGGTAATTATATTTTGATATTCTGAGTTAATGTAAAATAAAGATTTAACATAAATGGGGGATTGCTATGAAGAATATAAAGAAGTTTGTAAAACGTAAAGGACATCACATAGCAGCAGTACTGGTAGTTGTATTGATATTAGTAACAGCCGGGGTATGTGTAAGCATACCTGTTATCAAGGTTACTAATAAAAGAAAGGCGAGCAAAGATGTTTTAGTGAGTAATACAATACAGGTAGCTGACAGCACTTATGGGATTCCTGGTAACAGTGCGGATGCAGATAATTCATATGTTGAATTAGCAGATGGTGACCCACAGTCGGATAATATGTCACAGGAATTAAGTGAGAATGGGATAGAGCTTAATATAACAACATTTTCTAATGATAATATGGCATATTCCAATGGCATTGATGTATCCAAATGGCAGGGAAAGATTGACTGGAATAAAGTCGCAGAAAGCGGAATTGATTACGCGATGATAAGAGTTGGATACCGTACAGATATATATGGAACTATATGCGAAGATGAATATGCGTCATACAATCTTGAGGGAGCACAGAAAGCGGGCATAGATATAGGTGTGTATTTCTTTTCGACAGCGGTTGACGAGGACGAAGCAATAGAGGAAGCATGCTGGGTCATAGATTATATATCAGCCTATGACATAACATACCCTGTTGTATACAATTGTGAAGATTATAATAATCCTTCAAGCAGAATGTATAATCTTAGTAATGAAGAAAGAACTAACAATGCACTTGCATTTATGGATACTGTGGACAGAGAAGGCTACGATGCCATGTTATATGCTGGCAAGGGTCAGATTGTTAATAATAAGGAATGGAATATACAGGATATAGAAGCCAGATATCCGATATGGGTGGCATCTTATAAAGATGGAACATATCCAGCAGTAGAACATCCTTCATACACAGGTGCGTGTGCTATGTGGCAGTATACTAATAATGCCAGAATAGATGGAATATCAGGATATGTTGACGTAAATGTTGCTTATTTTAATTACAATTCAAGCTTTAATTATAATTATGGCACACAGGCATCAGTGTCGGGACAGACACAGCAGAGCCTTAATACAGCTGAATTGGGAATTATCTTTAACAGTGTTAATGAGGAGGTAACTGCTAAAGAGCCGGTTAATCTAAGAAGTATCCCAGAAGTATCAGGTGATATTGTAGATGTGCTTGATAATGGAGATATAGCATTGCGAACAGGAATAGGTGATACCGGCTGGTCAAGGCTTATATATAATGGAAATGTTGTATATGCGGTTACGAGTTATCTTACAACAGATTATTAAATATCTATAATACCAGTGTAGAATTGTATGTGTGCAGTACGGAACAATCCGTAGGTATCATAAGCTGGAGGCTTTTCACCCAAGCATTATATATACAATATTTAAGAACGGAGATTTAATTAATGACAAAAAGAAAAATAACTAACAAAATACAAAGGTTAATATCACTTGCACTTGTTGTAGTTATGGTGTTTGCTTTTGTAGGCTGTGGAACTGCAACAGAAGATGTTAATGTAGATAATTCTGGTTATAATGCCGGTGCAGGTGCTTCAGCTGACAATCCATATACGTTTATAGATGATTATGGAAGAACAGTTACAGTAACTTCTTATAAAAGAACAGCAACACTTATAGGAAGTTTTGCAGATGTATGGATGTCTGCTGGTGGAAGTGTAGTGGCAACAGCTAATGATACATGGACTAATTTTGATTTAGGGCTTTCAAGTGATGTTGTCAATATTGGAAGTATACTAAATCCTAATGTGGAACTTCTTATAGCTTCAAGACCAGATTTTGTTATTGCAAGCTGTAATACAGATTCTAATATAGCACTTATGCAGACACTTGAAAATGCAGGAATAACAGTAGCATATTTTGATGTATCTAATTTTGAGCAGTATCTTAATATGCTTGACAAATGTACTATGATAACAGGCAGGAGAGATCTGTATAAGACTAATGGAACAGATGTTAAAGAGCAGATAGATACTATAAAATCAAGAGTTGATGGCAGCAATCCAAAGATATTATTTATAAGAACTTCGTCAAGCAGTGTCAAGGCAAAGCAGAGCGAAGGCTCAGTAGGCGGTGAGATATTAAAGGATTTGGGCTGTGTTAATATAGCAGACTCAGATACATCACTGCTTGATGATTTAAGCCTTGAGGCAATTGTAGTAGCCGACCCTGATTACATATTTGTTACAACACAGGGCAACGATACAGATGCGGCTATCCGTAATATAGATAAGCTTCTTACATCTAATCCGGCGTGGTCGTCATTAACTGCTGTAAAGCAGGGACGTTACTATGTTCTTGATAAGAAGCTTTATAACTTAAAACCTAATGCGAAGTGGGGTGAAGCCTACAAGCAGTTAGCGGATATATTGTACATTGATAGGTAAAATATTCAGGAGGAATTACTATGGGTTATTTTCCGTTTTTTATTGACATTAAAGGAAAGAAAGGTCTTGTTATCGGAGGAGGCAGAATAGCAGAGCATAAAATAAGCAAGCTTCTTGCATATGAGCCGGAACTTACAGTTGTTGCAAGAAAGGTAAGCGATAGCATAAAGAGCATTGAAGGCATTAATATTATTGAAAGAGAATTTGTTAATTCAGATCTGGACGGATGTTCATTCTGTATAGCTGCTACAGATGATGCAAAATTTAACGCATATGTTGCAGGCGTATGCCGCAAATACCACATTTTTATAAATGCGGTAGACGATAAGGATAATTGTGATTTTCTGTTTCCGTCTGTATACAAAGCAGGAGATTTATCTATAGGAATATCTACACAGGGAGCAAGTCCTTATGTTGCGGCAGATATTAAGAATAGAATAGCACAGGAGCTTCCTGCGGATATTGAAGATATACTTATGTATCTTGGTTCAATTAGGGATAGTATTAAAGAGAATGTAGATGATGCCTCTATGAGAGCTGATATATTCAAGGAAGCTGCAAGAAAATGTATGGTGCTTGGCAGAGAGCTTGACAAGGACGAATTACAGGATGTTATTAATAAAGTAAGTGAGAGGATTACTGGTAAAGATAATACAAATGCTGAAACAAAGGCAGATGGGAAATATTCTTACAGCAAGGGCAAGGTTGTAATTGCTGGTGCAGGCTGTGGAACTTATGATCTTATAACTGTAAGGGCGTTAAATGCCATAAAGAAGGCACAGGTGCTTGTATATGATGACCTGATTGATAACCGCCTTATGGAATTCTGTGTTGAAAGCTGTGAAAAGATATATGTTGGCAAGAGAAATGGAAGACACAGTATGGCACAGGAAGAAATTAACGAACTCCTTTTAAAGAAAGCCAATGAAGGAAAGCTTGTTGTCAGATTAAAGGGTGGTGACCCATATGTATTCGGACGTGGTGGAGAAGAAATGCTCTATCTTAAGTCAAATGGCATAGAAACAGAAGAAATACCAGGAGTAACATCAGCAATAGCAGTTCCTGCAATGGCAGGCATACCAGTTACACATAGGGATGTAAGCAGAAGCTTTAGTGTTGTCACAGGACATACCAAAGATATGGACTCACTTTATGAAGAAATAAGAAATTCGGCTTCTATGAATGGAACTTGTGTATACCTTATGGGACTTACACATCTTGCACAGATAACTGAGGCACTCGTAAGCGGAAGTAAGCCTAAGAACACTCCAGCGGCAGTTATTACAGGTGGATTTGATGATACATACAGAATAGTCAAAGGTACACTTGCTGATATTGAATTAAAGGTAAGAGAAGCAGGCATAACATCACCGGCAGTCATAGTGACAGGAGAGGCTGTAAACATAGATTTAAAATAATTTTAAAATAAACACATAAACATATTGACTTTATAGGAAATAAGGTTTATTATATCAATAATTTCCAAGGGTTGCCAGACAGCAGCAAAGGTGTCAGGCAATATTTTTTAAGTGATAAACATACTAACACACTATGTATGTATGAATGGTGGGTATATAATAAATTTAAAGTCCATAAGAAAGGAGCAGACCTATGAAATATCTTGAACATAACGAACATTCTAATAAAAAAAGGTATAAATTATGTATGCTTCTTATTATGTGTATTACGATGACATATATAGCGGCAGGCTGTGGCAGTAAGAGAGATGGACTTACAATAACTAATGTTTCTTATGACCCTACAAGAGAGTTCTATGAGGAATATAACAAAGTCTTTGCCGATTACTATATGGCTGAATACGGAAAGCAGATAAAGGTTATACAATCTCACGGAGGTTCAGGAAGTCAGGCACGCTCAGTAGTTGAAGGCTGTAATGCAGATGTTGTTACACTTGCACTTGAACATGATATATCCCTTATAGAGAATACAGGTCTTATTGATGCAGGCTGGAAGGACGAATATGACAAAGACTCAGCTCCGTATACTTCAACGATTGTATTTCTTGTAAGAAAGGGCAATCCGCTTAATATATCAGACTGGGATGATTTAATTAAAGATGGTGTTGAGGTTATAACACCAGATCCTAAGAGCAGTGGTGGAGCGTGCTGGAATTTCCTTGCGGCATTAAGCTATGCAAGAGATAAGTATAACAGTGAAGATAAGCAGAAGGAATTCTTAGGAAAGCTGTATGCTAATGTATCAGTGCTGGATTCCGGAGCAAGGGGCTCAACAACAACATTTGTTGAGAATAAAAAAGGCGATGTGCTTATTGCATGGGAGAATGAGGCACTTACATCATTAGCTTCATATCCTGATGAATATGAGATTGTCACACCATCTGTAAGTATTCTCGCACAGCCAAGTGTGGCAGTTGTAGATGATAATGTTAAAGTCAACAAGACAGAGGAGCTTGCAAGCGAATATTTATCATTCCTGTATTCAAAGCAGGCACAAAGAATAGCCGCAGATTATGGATACAGACCAACAGATGAAGAGGTATTGAATGAATATAGTGGTAAATTCAATCTTACAATAAAGCTTGATACAATAGCTGATTACGGCGGCTGGACTCAGGCATACAAGATATATTTTGATGATGGAGGCTGGTTTGATGAAATCTATAACAACTGATAGAACAATTGATAATAATAAACAGCCAGACAATGATACAGCGTTTGATGAAATAAAGAATAGCAGAAAATTCGGTAAAGATAAAAAAGTACGTGTTATACCGGGATTTCATTTAACACTTGGAATTACAGTTACTATGTTATCACTTATAGTATTAATTCCACTTGCTTCGGTTATGGTATATTCACTTAAGCTTCCACCAGCCGAATTTATAAGGCTGGTTACTAAGCAGAATGTCGTCAATGCTTTTGTTACAAGCATTGGATGTTCATTCATAGCGGCAGTAATCAACTGCGTGTTTGGAACAATAATTGCATGGACGTTTGTTAAATACGATTTTGCTGGAAAAAGAGTGCTTGACGGACTTATAGAACTTCCATTTGCACTTCCGACAGCGGTAGCTGGTATTACATTATCGAAAATGTATTCTGAAACCGGAATACTTGGCAAACCGCTTGCTTCAATAGGTATAAAGGTATCTTACACACATCTTGGACTTATTACAGCACTTGTGTTTGTAGGAATTCCATTTGTTGTAAGAGCGGTAATGCCTGTTCTTGAAAAGATGGATTTTCAATATGAGGAAGCGGCATATATGTTAGGTGCAAGCCCATCAAAGACATTTTTTAAAGTAATCCTTCCAGAAATCAGCCCGGCACTTCTTACAGGCTTCGGACTTGCATTTGCAAGGGGAATAGGAGAATATGGAAGCGTTATATACATATCAGGCAACAGTGCCAAGGAACATACACAGGTTGTATCCTATGTAATAATGCAGAAGCTTAATTATATTGATTATGCTTCGGCGACAGCGATTGCACTTGTTATGCTTATAATATCTTTTCTGATACTTCTTATCATTAATATAATACAGATGAGGCAGGCAAAGCGTACAATGTAGAGAAAATGGAGGTTAAATATGAGCGAGAATGATAAGCTTGAAAAAAGAAAAAGAAGAACAAGAAGCATATGTATTCTTATCACTGTTTTGTTTATAACAGTTATGCTGATTATGCCTCTATTATCAATAATAGCAAGTTCATTAAAAGAGGGCTTTAGTTTTTACATTAAATCAATAACAACTCCATATGTATTGAGTGCGTTGAAGGTAACAATTATTGCTACTGTTGCTGCAGTTGTTATTAATACATTATTTGGAATTATAGCGGCATGGTTACTTACAAGATTTGATTTTAAAGGCAAGCAGGTGCTTGCAACACTTATTGATATACCATTTTCTATATCACCGGTTATTGTAGGTCTTGCGTTTCTTATGACATTTGGACGACTTGGTTTTTTCTATCCTGTTATAAGATGGTTTAATGAGTTTACAGGAAGCAATATAAGAATAGCCTTTGCGATACCGGGAGTTGTGCTTGCTACAATATTTGTTACATTTCCATATGTATCAAGAGAGATAATACCAGTGCTTAACTCACTCGGAAAGGACGAGGAGGAAGCGGCGGCTTTAATGGGTGCTAATGGTTTTACAATATTTTTTAAGATAACTCTTCCTAATATAAAATGGTCGTTGATATACGGAATAATTCTATGTACATCAAGAGCATTAGGAGAGTTCGGTGCGGTTAATGCATTATCAAAGACAAGAGGAGAGACATTCACGCTTCCACTTGAGATAGATGCACTGTATATGTCGGGTACAGATACATCAATAACATCGGCATTTGCAGTATCATCAATATTAGTAATTATAGCGATTATAGTTCTTGTATTAAGGAATATATTTGAACACAGACAAAGTGATTATAAGAAAGGAGGGCAAAAGTAATGTACGTTGAGATGAAGAATATTTTTAAGCAGTATGGAAACTTTCGTGCATCTGATAATGTGAATTTCGGAATAGAAAAGGGAAAGCTTGTTGCATTGCTTGGTCCTTCGGGAAGCGGTAAGACAACAATATTAAGAATGATTGCAGGTCTTGAAACACCAAGCTTTGGAGATATATATATTGATGCAAAGAGAGTTAATGATGTACCAGCTAATCAAAGAGAGATTGGTTTCGTATTTCAGAACTATGCTCTTTTTCGACATATGACAGTTTATGATAATATAGCATTTGGACTTAAGCTTAAGAAAGTTCCAAAAGATGAGATTAAGAAAAGAGTTACAGAGCTTCTTGATATAACAGGGCTTGCAGGTCTTGAGAAAAGGTATCCTAACCAGTTATCAGGTGGACAAAGACAGAGAGTAGCTTTTGCAAGAGCGTTAGCACCTAATCCATCAGTGCTTCTGTTAGATGAACCATTTGCGGCGATTGATGCAAAGGTAAGGACAGAACTTAGAACGTGGCTTCGAAGTATGGTTACCAGGCTTGGAATAACAAGCATATTCGTCACACACGATCAGGACGAAGCTGTTGAAGTAGCTGACGAGATTATAATTACTAACCACGGAAAGATAGAGCAGATGGGAAGTCCGATAGAGATATACAAATCTCCAGCAACACCATTTGTTGTTGAATTCATTGGAAAAGCTTCTGAGGTTAATGATTATTCAAAATTAAAAGGTTTTGATGAGATACAGGGAGCTAAAAGAGCAATAATAAGACCTGAATTTGTGAAGCTTTCTAAGTATGGAAAGCTCCAGCAGTACAACAGTGCTGCTGAGGAAGGTTGTGTTGAGGATATTCTTTTCAGAGGCAATCATCTTGATGTAACTGTTAATATTGGAGGAACAATGATAACAGGAGAGTGGTCACTTGAGAAAGAGCCGCTACAGGTTGGGGAAAAGGTTCACGTTCTTATATATAGAATATACGCAGTTGATGATGAAAAGACATATCTTTGCGAGAATAAGGGTATGAGGGATGATGACGTATTCTATATTTAACCAGATTAAAGTTATGTTTCTGCCAGGTTAAATGCTTTGTGGGTATATGCACAGCTTCAGATTAGTATATATCTGATAAAGACCTGTGGACAAGTTTTACAATGAGAAAGGAAAGTTTATGCAGATTAATGGTTTAAACAGATTAACAACAGATGTGCTTATTATAGGTGGTGGAACAGCAGGCTGTTATGCGGCACTTACAATAAGGGAAAAGTCAGATGCTTCAATTATAATTGCAGAAAAGGCGAATATAAAGAGAAGCGGCTGTCTTGCCGCTGGTGTTAATGCGATAAATGCTTACATAGTTGAAGGCAGAAAGCCAGAGGATTATGTTGAATATGCAAAGAAAGATGCTGACGATATTGTGAGGGAAGATTTACTTCTTACAATGTCAGAAAGACTTAACGAAGTAACAGCCAAGATGGAAAAGCTTGGACTTGTAATTCTTAAAGATGAGAATGGCAGATATGTTGCAAGAGGCAACCGAAATATTAAGATTAATGGTGAGAATATTAAGCCAATACTTGCAGATGCAGTAAATAGTCTTGAAAATGTAACTGTAATTAACAGACTTAATATAACGGATTACATAGTAAAGGATAATACAATTCTTGGTGCTGTTGGTTTTAATATTGATACTGGTGAAGCTTATGAGATAAGAGCTAAGAAGGTATTATGTGCGACTGGTGGAGCGGCTGGACTGTATAAGCCTAACAATCCAGGATTTTCAAGACATAAAATGTGGTATCCTCCATTTAATACAGGTGCTGGTTTTGCTATGGGTATTAATGCTGGTGCAGAGATGACAACATTTGAAATGCGTTTTATAGCTTTAAGATGTAAAGATACAATAGCTCCTACAGGAACAATAGCACAGGGAGTTGGCGCAAAGCAGGTGAATTCTTTAGGTGAGATATACGAGAACCGGTATGGACTTACAACTTCACAGAGAGTATACGGAACTGTAAGGGAGAACATTGAGGGAAGAGGTCCTTGTTACTTAAGAACAGAAGGAATAAGCAGTGAGCAGGACGAGTCATTAAAGAAAGCATACCTTAATATGGCACCAAGCCAGACACTTAAGTGGATAGAGTCTGGAAAGAACCCAAGTGAGCAGAATGTTGAGATAGAAGGAACAGAGCCTTATATTGTAGGTGGACATACGGCGAGTGGTTACTGGGTTGATACTAACAGAAGGACAACAATCAATGGTCTTTATGCGGCAGGAGATGTTGCAGGAGGCTGTCCTCAGAAGTATGTGACAGGTGCTATGGCAGAAGGTGAAATTGCGGCAGAAGATATTGTTAAGGAGTTGAATAGATCGGACATCACAGAGAATGCATTTTCACAGAGCACAGCTGATGAATATGCAGATGAATTTGCTGATGAAAGAATTAGAGAATATAACGAATATCTTAGCCGTGAGGATAAAGATACCATTTTCTCGACAGAAGAACTTGAGGAAGCTATGCAGAAGGTTATGGATACATATGCAGGTGGTATAGGAAGTCATTACCAGTTCAATGGAAAGCAGCTTAAGCTTGCCAAAGAAAAGATTGAACAGATAGAAACTCTTTCAGAAAAAGCTAACGCTAAAGATTATCATGAGCTTATGTTTGTATATGAATTAAAGGAAAGACTTACAGTCTGTCAGGTGCTTATAGAACATTTGAAAGCAAGAAAAGAAACAAGATGGCACAGCTTTGCGGAGAACCTTGATTATCCAGAGAAGTCAGATGAATGGCTTAAGTATGTTAATACAAGAAAGGTAGACGGAAGGATAGAAGTGAAATATAGAAATCTTGTGGGAAGAGGTGAGACATATGAGCATAGTAATTAATAAGGAGAAATGTGCTGGTTGCGGACAATGCAGTATCGTCTGTCCGGGAAGTCTTATTAAGATGGGAGAAGATAAGAAAGCATATATGAAGTATCCTAAGGACTGCTGGGGATGTTCATCTTGTATCAAGGAATGTAAGTTTGAAGCTATCGCACTTTATCTTGGAGCAGATATGGGAGGTATGGGAAGTAAGATGAGTGTTATTTCCAAAGGCGACTTCCTTAACTGGAATATAGATAAGACAGACGGAAGCAGGGAAACGATAGTAATTAATAAGAAAGAATCTAATAAGTACTGATGTAAGATTAATGCAGTAAAAGATATCAGAAAGAATATATTATATTTAATAACTGACGTTTGTAATATAAAATAGTTTATTTAACTTGAATGATTATTAGCTAATAAACATATAAACATACTATGGAAGTGGATAGTCGTTCTAAACTAATATATAAGGAAAGGACAGATAAAACAATGGCAGAATTATCACATCTTGATCAGCTTGAAGCTGAGGCAATATATATAATAAGAGAGGTGGCGGCTGAGTGTGAAAAGCCAGTTATGCTTTACTCAATAGGAAAGGATAGTTCAGTAATGCTTCATCTTGCAATGAAAGCATTCTACCCGGAGAAGCCACCATTTCCATTTCTTCATGTTAACACAACATGGAAGTTTAAGGAAATGATTAAGTTCAGAGATGAAACAGCCAAGAAGCTTGGCATTGAAATGTTAGAATATATCAATGAAGATGGTGTTAAGAAAGGAATTAATCCTTTCGACTATGGTTCAGTGTATACAGATATTATGAAGACACAGGCATTAAAGCAGGCACTTAATAAATATGGTTTCACAGCAGCTTTTGGTGGTGGACGTAGAGATGAAGAAAAGTCAAGAGCCAAAGAAAGAATATTCTCTTTCCGTAATGAAAACCACGCGTGGGACCCTAAGAACCAGAGACCAGAGATGTGGAAGTTATACAATTCACGTATTAACAAGGGTGAAAGTATAAGAGTATTCCCAATCTCTAACTGGACAGAAACTGACATATGGCAGTACATAAAGAGAGAAAATATAGATATCGTACCTCTTTACTATGCAGCTAAACGTCCTGTAGTTGAAAGAGATGGTATGCTTATAATGGTTGATGACGACCGTATGAAATTAAGAGAAGGCGAAAAGATTGAGTACAAGAATGTAAGATTCAGAACTCTTGGATGCTATCCTTTAACAGGTGGTATTGAATCAAATGCTACTACTCTTGATGAGATAATTGATGAAACACTTAGTGCTGTATCTTCTGAGAGAACAACAAGAGTAATTGATAATGAAGCAGCAGGAAGTATGGAAAGAAGAAAGAGAGAGGGGTATTTCTAAGATGATAGGATTATTAAAGTTTATAACATGCGGAAGCGTGGATGATGGAAAGTCTACATTAATAGGACATATATTATATGATTCAAAGCTTTTATATGCCGATCAGGAAAAGGCTTTAGAGCTTGACAGTAAAGTGGGAAGCCGTGGTGGTGCTATTGATTACTCACTTCTCCTTGACGGACTTATGGCAGAACGTGAACAGGGTATCACAATCGATGTTGCTTACAGATATTTTACAACAGATAAGAGAAGCTTTATCGTAGCTGATACACCAGGTCACGAAGAATATACAAGAAATATGGCGGTTGGTGCTTCATTTGCTGACCTTGCAATAATTCTTATCGATGCTAAGCAGGGCGTTCTTGTGCAGACTAAAAGACACGCAAGAATATGTGCCCTTATGGGAATTAAATATTTCGTATTTGCAGTAAATAAGATGGATTTAGTTGGTTACTCAGAAGCAAGATTTAACGAGATAACTAAGCAGATTGATGAATTATCTAAAGAACTTGGACTTGCAAGTGTAAAGATTATCCCTGTATCAGCAACAGAGGGTGACAATATTACAGTTAAATCTGATAATACACCTTGGTATCCAGGCGAAGCACTTCTTACTTACCTTGAAAATGTGGATGTAAGCGAAAAGAAGAAGGAAGAAGGTTTTTATATGCCAGTTCAGAGAGTATGCCGTCCAGACCATACTTTCAGAGGATTTCAGGGGCAGATTGAATCAGGCGTTGTATCAGTTGGTGATGATATAATCACACTTCCTAGTGGTGAGTCAGCTAAGGTTAAGAGTATTCTTGTTGGTGATAAGGATAGTCAGTCAGCACAGGAAGGACAGCCAGTTACAATCCAGCTTGATAAAGAAGTTGACGTATCAAGAGGATGTGTACTTTCAAGCGGAACAACACTTCCAGTAAGCAAGTCACTTACAGCAACAATACTCTGGATGGACGATGCAGAACTTACAGTTGGTAAGGATTACATTGTTAAGATTGGCACTAAGCAGGTTCTTGGTGTATTAAAGAACATTCAGTACAAGATAGACGTCAATACAGGAAATTTCCTTCCAGCTAATGGACTTAGCAAGAATGAGATATCAGTGTGCGATATTGGACTTCAGGAAGCAGTTGTTATTGATGAATTTGCAAAACATAAGACGCTTGGCGAACTTATTCTTATAGATAGAATAAGCAATATGACATCTGCCTGTGGTGTTGTTACAGATTCAAGTGCATATGATAACAAAGAAGTAAAATGTGCATTTGTAAATGGAAGTCTTAAAGGAAATGCAGATATATTTGAAGAATATTATTATAACCTTGAAAGTGCAACAATTACAAAGGTAAGTCCTTCAGGCAAGACATACAAGGTCGGAGATGTAATTAACGTAAGCGGTGAAACATACAGCTATCCAGATAACTTTGATGTAATTGTTCTTCGTGACAGAGTTGCTGTTAAGGTAAGAGATAAGAAGATAGAGGCAATCACTAAGCTTTCTGAATATGCATATACAGGAATTCCTGTAATTAACAGCAGAGGTTTTGCTATTAAACTTAACAGTGAGGAAGATTACAATAATCTTGTAAATGACCTTGATAATCTTAAAGCTGCTAATAAGCAGCTCAATGATGAATTCTTCAATAAGTGGACACAGTTTGATGCTTATAGAAAAATCGTATTCAAAGACGAAGTCTGGGAATATGTAATTTAAATATTCAATATTTATACAATCTACGTTATTGCGAACCAACCAAGGATTATGTATAATATTATCAATTATGATATGCGTGTAGAAAGTATTTTTGCTACTCACATCATTATATTATTAATGTACGAAAGCAGGCGGATAATTATGGAGTTTGTTATATGTGATGATGATAGATTGTACGCATCCCAGTTTATTGAACAGCTTAAAGTGTTGGAAAG
>OGFQ01000345.1_pt1 | contig 37081 bp, 47 predicted proteins | sample 1570961 | NCBI WGS metagenome assembly OGFQ01 (sample SAMEA2582022, study PRJEB24529) | metagenome | biome: Human gut stool | place: China | collected 2011
AATGAGCAAAAGGAACGCTCCGCAGGAGCAGTTTTGCGAATTGGGGCTCTGCATCGTTGCTGGGATTATCAGATGCTGGCATCTGTAAGAGCATAGAACAATAGTTCTTTGGCGAGCAAGCCTCAATGAGCAAAAGGAACGCTCCGCAGGAGCAGTTTTGCGAATTGGGGCTCTGCATCATTACCGAGATTATCGAATCCTAATACAATCTCGCACCTTCCATATCTCCGGTCATGCGGAAGATGGCCCACTCTGCGATATTTACCGCATGGTCGCCCACTTTTTCCAAATACTTTGCCATCATCAGATAATCCACCACACGATCCGCATCCAGGCTCTGCTCTCTGATAGCCTGCATCATTCCCGTTTTGACTTCGTTGAAGAGATCATCTACCACATCATCATGTTCTACTACTTTTCTTGCATTTGCCTCATCACCTTCCACAAATGCCTCCACCGAATTGTGGATCATCTCCTTGGCTTCTTCCATCATCTCCAGCAACAGATGTTCCTGTTTTCCTTCGGGATTCATGTTGCCCATACGCAGGTACAGTTCCACAATATCTGCCACATGGTCTCCGATCCGTTCAATATCCGGTACCACTTTCAGCGCTGCGGATACCAGACGCATATCTCTGGCCACCGGCTGCTGTCTGGTCAGCAGGCTCAGACACATAGCTTCTATACTTCGCTGCATATCCACCATGGTATGATCTGTATTCAACAGCGTCTTCAGAATGTCTTCTTTGTTCTCACGAATTCCATACGCCATACGGTCATAACTGATCTCCGCATGCTCTCCCATCTCAGATACTTTATTTTTCAAAGTCTCAAGATCCTGTTCAAATAATACTCTGGGTGACATCTCCCATTCCTCCTATCTTCTCATCCAAAATCATCCAAACCGTCCGGTGATGTAGTCTTCTGTCCGTTTGTCCTGAGGTCTTGCAAAGATCTCGGAGGTTGCATTTTTCTCTATGACTTCCCCTACCAGGAAAAATGCGGTGTCATCCGACACACGGGCTGCCTGCTGCATATTGTGGGTTACGATGACCACGGTGTATTTTTTCTTCAGTGTCTCCATCAGTTCCTCGATCTTTAGCGTGGAGATCGGGTCCAGTGCGGAGGTGGGTTCATCCATCAAAAGTACCTCCGGAGATACTGCCAGTGCTCTGGCAATACACAGTCTCTGCTGCTGTCCACCGGACAGTCCCAACGCGGATTTGTGCAGGCGATCCTTTACCTCTTCAAAGATAGCGGCACCCTGCAGAGAACGCTCCACGATTTCATCCAGTTCCTTTTTATTCTTGATGCCGTGCAGTCTGGGACCGTAGGCGATGTTGTCATAAATGGACATGGGAAAAGGGTTGGGCTGCTGGAATACCATGCCGACCTTTTTACGAAGCAATGTGGTATCCACCCGCTTATCGTAAATGTCCTCTCCATCCAGAATTACTTTTCCTTCGACTCTGCAGCCGTCCACCAGGTCATTCATCCGGTTCAGGCAACGTAGAAAAGTAGATTTGCCGCAGCCGCTGGGACCGATAAATGCGGTAATGGCGTGGTCTGCGATCTCCATATTTACATCTTTCAGTGCGTGGTTCTCTCCATAATGGAGATTTAAGTTTTCCACGGATATTTTACTGTTAGCCATATATTTTCTCCTTCTTGTGATTTCTCTTACTCTCGTCTCAGCTTATTCGCCGCCAGCTTGGTCAGGAGGTTCAGGATCAATACGATAATGATCAGAACACAACCGATACCGAAAGCATTATCATACTGTCCCTTCTGCATCTGTAAATACAATTCGATGGTCAGAGTACCACCAGACTCCATGGCCTTGTGAGCCAGCTTTGCCAGATTGTCTCCGAAAACTCCGGTGAACTTCGGCAGCTTGTAGTCGCTTCCCGCAGTGAACAACAGAGCCGCAGACTCTCCCACGATACGTCCCAGTGCCAGAATGATACCGGTGACGATACCTGGCATGGAAGACGGCAGAAGGATCGTCCGGATCATATGCCATTTCGTGGATCCCATTCCCAACGCACCGGTACGATAACTGTCCGGCACGGTGCGCAATGCTTCCTGCGTATTTCTTGTGATCAGGGGCAGTACCATCAATGTCAGGGTAAAGGAACCGGTGAGCAGTGAATAGCCGAAGCCCAAAGTCTCTCCGAAAAAGATCATACCGAACAGGCCGAAAATAATAGAAGGAATACCGGACAGTGTCTCCGTGGTGAACTCAATGATGGAGACCAGCTTGCCGGGTTTTGCATATTCATTCAGATAAATGGCACTTCCCACGCCGATGGGGGTCGCGATCAACAGAGTGATCACGATGATGTACAGGGTATTCAACAGGTTGCCCGCAATACCGGTGGTCTGCTTTCTGGCACTGGTCACCGTCGTTAAAAATGCCCAGTTAACGGTGCGGATGCCCTTTACGAAGACATACAGGATAATTCCCAGTAAAAGTGCCACCGCCAGTGTGGCAGAGACATAAATGGCTGCCAGCAAAAGCATGTCTGTGGGGCGTTTTCTTTTTACATATAAGGTGTCCTTATTCATTGTCATCCGCCCCCTTTTTCAGTATTTTATTCAATACGATATTGATGATCATAATAAATACAAACAGCACCAGTCCGATGGTGAACAGCACCTGTCTGTGCAGTCCGGAAGAATATCCCATCTCGCTGACAATAGCTGTGGTCAGGAATCGCACGGAGTTAAATGGCAACGGCACATTGACGCTGCTACCGGATACCAGTGTGATCGCCATAGCCTCGCCGATGGCACGTCCCACTCCCAGAACGATAGCCGTCACGATACCGGATTTTGCTGCCGGAAGGATGGAGCGGAAAATAGTCTGTACATGGGAGGCTCCCAGGGCCAGAGAGGAGGATTTGATTCCTGCAGGAACCGCCCGGATGGAAGTCTCACTGATATTGATCACAGTGGGCAGGATCATGATCGCCAGTACGATCACGGCTGACAGCAGGTTTGCACCGCCGGTGAACTGGTGTGTCGTGGATCCCTGGAAGATCAGTCTTTCTAATTTATACATGAGAGGATTCAGTAAGTAGATTCCTAACAGTCCGTAGATAACGGAAGGGATGCCAGCTAACAGCTCTACCGCAGGCTTTACAATGGCAGCTAAGGGTCTGGGTGCCACCTCTGCCAGGAATACTGCCGTCAGCACGCCGATGGGCACACCAAGCAGGATAGCCAGCGTCGTACCGACGATGGAAGTCAGGATAACCCACAGAATACCGAATTTCGGATCTGCCGCCGTTGGCATCCATTCCGTGCCGAACAGGATCTCTCCCAGACCTACTTTCATAATAGCGGGGGTACCGCTGATGATCATATATAAGGTGATAGAAACTACCGCCAGTACGGCGAAGAAGGCACAAATGGTAAATACTATTTGTGCCACAGTTTCAACGACCGCTCTATTTTTTCTGTTTCCCATTACGGAAGCGTGTGTTCCACTATTCATCGCTTTTTTCCTTTTTCTGTGTCGGGCTATTATTTTACTGTGATCAGACCAACTTCGGAAGCAACCTGCTGTCCTTCGTCACCCAGTACAAAATCGAACCATGCCTGTACCAGATCGTTCTGCTCGGAGATCTCACCCTTGGTAGCCATTACGAAGGGTCTGCTCAGGAAATAGTTACCGGCCTTGATATTCTCTGCGGTAGCTTCTACACCTTCCAGGGAAAGTGCCTTAACACTGTCATCCAGTGCATCCAGGGAAGCGTATCCGATAGCTCCGGGAGTAGATGCCACTTTTGCGATCACAGCACCGGTGCTATCCAGTTCGTTTGCATATTTGCAGCCGTCTACCAGATCAACCAGCTCTTCGAACGCGCCTCTGGTACCGGAACCTGCCTCACGACCGATCACGATGATAGGCTCATCTGCACCGCCAACTTCTTTCCAGTTGGTAACTGTGCCATTGTAAATGTTGGTCAACTGCTCTTTGGTCAGATCTGCTACTTCGTTAGCAGGGTCTACACATACTGCAATACCATCGATAGCTACTACGTTCTCTACAACGCCTGCTGCCTTTTCCTCATCCTTTAAGCTTCTGGAAGAGTTACCGATATCTGTGGTTCCGTTGGTAACAGCTTCAATACCCGCACCGGATCCTACGAATTCAGCGGTTACAGTTACATCAGGATGTTCTTCCATGAAAGCTTCGCTCAGTGCATTGGCTAATTTCTCCATAGAAGTACTTCCTACCATGGAAATGCTGCCGGACAGATCTGTGGTGGTCTCAGCAGGTGCTGCTGCGCTGCTCTCTGCCACAGTGCTTTCTGCTGCGCTGCTCTCTACTGCGGAAGGCTGTGCTGTGGCTGCATCACCGTTACCGCATGCAACCAATGCGGTTACTGCTAATATTCCTGCTCCGATCAGAGCTAATAATTTGCTGTGTCTTACTCTCATAATAATGTCCTCCATGTTTTTGTTTTTCTTTCTCTTGATTACGCAATCATACTAACATGGGGGAAATTCACATAATATCACAGTCCGGTAATTTATTTGTAAGAATTAGGTAAAATCAGATGCTCTCCAGAATGCCGTCGGCAATAGCCCGGGCGATCTCGTCAAACCGGCTGTCAAAGAGTTCGTTGTCCGCATCCGTATTGATAAATCCCACTTCTATCAGCACAGCCGGCATATTTGTGCTGTTGAGCACCACCAGATTCGGTCTTTCATTCACTCCCAGATTTACGAACCCCACCTGCTCCAGTCCGGCATTGATGTTGTACGCCATCCTGGCTGCCGCTCCATAGCGGTTGTAGACTAAACTCTCCACTCCACTGTACTGGTTCGGATAAGGACTGGAATTGCGATGGATCGAGACAAAATAATCTCCTCCCACCTCATTTCCCTCCTGTGCCTTCTGATAGGGGGACTCATAGATATCTGTGGTCCGGGTGTAATACACATCCACTCCGTTTTCTTCTAAGATGCTTCCCACCGCCAGTGTCAGTGCCAGCGCATCCTCACTTTCTTTTCTTCCATTATAGGTGGCCCCGGGGTTCGCACCACCGTGATTGGAAATACGGCTACTATTATTTTTATGTTTGTATAGTAAATGGCAAGTTAGAAACTACAACTGAAGCGACTTCCCATGATAATATCACTGGTATATTCACATACACCAAAATCGGTAATATATGTATTGGATGTGGTACATTAACGGTAACAAGTGATATAGATGCATACTCCGCTATAGTTAGTAATCTACCACAAACGTATACAGGTAATCCTTATCCTGGTGCCTTTGTTGCAGAGGATAATACTTATAATGATTTTTATATCAATGGTTCAGCAATCGTAAACCGTAAGCCCGTATCAAAAGGGCATATGTTGAGGCTATCGTGTGTCTATATGTGTCAATAATTATTTAGCCGGTGCAAATGCGAGATTATATGTACCACTCGATCCAAATATAACGGAGTCTCCGGATGCAAATGGAATACATACCGCTATAGGTTTTTCTGATGATGTACATAATGCCAAGAAATAATTTGCATTCTTGGATGATCGGATAGATGCCCAGCCATTCACTGCACCCTGTATTGTTCCAATTACATATCCATTAGTCATACAAGTGTAATTAGATTGTATGGCTACAGCAGATTGATAGTCAGGAGCAATTAACTTGCCATTTAAACGAGAACAGGCAGAGAGTTTTCCCAACACTCTCTGCCCTTTCGATGAAACGAATAATATAATACTCGTTTAATTTATCATGTTCCTCGCGGCACGTCAATAGATTAAGCTGCAGCCAGATACTTTCTTGTGGTCTGTCCGGCCAGTCCGTCCGCTGTGATCTTGCAGGACTTCTGGTAGGCAATGATCGCTGCCACTGTCTTAGGACCACAGATACCGTCGATATCAGCCTCCGTCAGCAGACCAGCCTCCATCAGTTCCCACTGGATCCACTTGACACCTTCACCTCGTGAGATGTAATTTTTGATACCTTTCTTTTTCGCCTGCGCCACGCTAGTGACAATTGCTGTAGGCTCCTTATATGGATTTACTCCCTTCCAGGTTCCAGGTACCTTTACATCGTAGGTGTAATCCATATTCTTAAAAGTCAAGCCATACACCCATTTTGTCGCGGATACCTTTGTCATGACTGTGCCATAATTGATCCCCTTGGCTTCGATACACATAGGTACTCCGTTTACTTTTCCGATATACACACCTACGTGCCCGGATTTCCACAAGACGGTTCCCACCGCAAAATCATTGATCTTTGCAATCGGCATCCTGGTGTACGCGGTCTGATACAGCTGATAGGAGCCAATGTTAAGCTGCCGGTATCCGGCAATCAGGCCGGAGCAGTCCACATTGACCTTGCCGACCTGCCCCTTTCGCCGTGCCTTTGCCATGTAGCAGATAGTCACGACCTCGGGATACATAGCATGCATGGTGCTCATTTTCTTTTCGTTGAGATTCCCCTCATGGATCTTGGCCCCGTAAAAATACGGGGTTCCAAGGTGCACTCTTGCATATTCTGCCAGTCCATTTCCTGTTTTCATTCTCCAGTTACCTCCTGTGTTTCCTCGGGCAACTTTGCCTTATCTTCTACTTTGCGATTGATATATTTCATAAGCGGCATTAAAAACGGAGGGATCTTTACCCCACTATCCTTCAGGTTTTCCAGAATGCTAATCAGCTCATTAACCACCAACCATACCGCTACCACCGTTGCAACTACAAATGGCACTGCAATTTCAATGCCGGCACATTCCACGCTGTACTGGATTAACACATCCGCAAATGCTCCGACAATTACCAACATCCACATGCCAATCTTTTTATAGATGCCTCGGATGCTCTTATAGCTGCTGATGCCTCCGTCCTCCCTAAATTTGGCAGCCATCAGTCCAGTGATGTAATCAATGATATTACATCCCACCAGCAGTAATACCGGGATTGCCAAGATCCCCAGCCAACTCATTAACACAGATAATGCTGCAATCACAGTTGCTTTTACTTTGTCCATAATATAGACCTCGCTTTCTTAAAATAAGAACCGGTCACCTCCCGTCGGGAAGCAATCGGCTCTTGGCTCTTGGTTACTATGTAATTGTGTCAGGACCGTCTCTCACTCTCATAGGCGGCCTCCTACTCTGTGGCCGCTGTCAGACCTGCCAGTTGTGTCTCCAATGTATTGATCTGATCCCGGAGAGCCTGTCTCTCTGCATGGACAGCCTCCATGTCGTACCCGGTCTGCTCACCCAAAAGAGCATACTCGTAGGTTTTAATCACCTTATAGTCGCTCGCAGCGATCCGGGCCTTAAGGTCTGCAATCTGTGCCGTCAGCTGGCTGATCTGCCGCTGTCTGGCCAGTTCCGCTTTCTCCTCTTCTGTCAACTCCGGTTGCACCGGTGCAACTTCCGGCTCGGTGTAGACGGATCCGTCATCTGATAACTCATGCCAGTTATCTCCCTTCCGATAGAGTGTAGTGTATGCCTCATATTCTCCTTGATCCAACGGGTATTTACAATCCGGATCCAAATAGAGTTTAAATCCACTGGTGTTTATCTCCGGGGCTTCCGCGTCACCCATTGCGGCGATCCGGACTACGTGAGGACTCTCTACCGATACTATGACCTGCTGTGCGGGCTCCTCAATTTTATCTTTGTATAAAATATAACCCATGTGGGCTCCTTTCTGGCGCTGTTCTGGCCGCGCCCGCCATCTGATCTACTTCGTTAAATGGCAAGTTAATGACTCCAGATTATAAATCAGCTGTAAATATACAGAGTAATTACCTGTGCCAGACAAATGGTTATGTAATAGGCACTATACAGGGTGCAATAAATGGGTGGGCATCTGTTCGATCAGGCAAACAACCCAATTATTTTCTGGCATTGTGTACAACGGCAGATACGCCTACAGCTGTATGTATACCATTTTCCGCAGGTGATAGTGTAATATTTGGTACAACTGGAACATATAATCTCGCATTTGCATCCATTAATCTGTAATGAATGCACCACTAAAAATACACATTTTAGTATTGTTTTGCGTGATTTCTTGTCTTATGTTTCCACCTAGGTCGATTGTGATTGATCCAGAAATCCAAGATGATCCATCGTACACTTGACCAAAAATGGATATCCACGTAGTAGATGGTATATAACCTTCTGGCAGAGTACATATAACAGTACCATATGGTATATCGCAATCTGTTAGCCTAAAAGATATAGTTACTACTTTCCCGTATTTTCGCAACTGAGAATATGTCAATGACCCATTAATTGGATTTAACCGTGCGCTAGCATCTTGTACTGCTAACTTGCCATTTACCTCACTAACGGCATCCGCTACCGCCTTGGCATCCGGCACATAGCCGGTAGCCTTAGTAGCCAGCAGATCATCCTTGGATGTGATCATCTGAGCAAATGCCGGGGCGGTCAAATCAGTAAAAAATTTTTTAATCTTGCCAAAGACCGTCTTTACGCTCTCGCCCGTATTAATGTTCTCGCGGTTCTCCGCCTCAGTAAACGCGATTTCTGAGTCTCCGATGTCTCCACTAAATCCCTTGGCCAAATAGATCCAGTTGAGCTTATCATCCCTCGGTGCTCCATCCGGAGCATCTTTGATGGCAAGATATGTGCTTCCGTTATGTGCCACTGCATCCAGCCGCTCATATGTGGTATTGGAGTCGTAATCTCCTTTGTAAGATATTCCGATTTTTCCGAGAGTCTTGTATCCCTCCGGTGCTGCCATAGTTCATTCCTCCTTATGCTACTTTCCAATACAAAACATTATCATCAACTACAAAATCCACACCCACGCCATCCTTCATATAAAGGTTCATTGTGGCTTCGTCTAAATAAAATTTAGGCTCGCTGATGCTTGCGTAAGTCTCTGCACGATCTGCATCTATCTTAGCCTGCGCCGCAGATGCTGCCGCCGCAGATGCCTGCTGTGTTGCTGTTTCTGCTTGCACTGTGATGTCTGCAAGATAGTTCGGCTGCAGTTTATCTGCAGTAATGCTTCCGTTCTTGATGTCTGCCTTTACTTTTCCATCATCTCCAATGGACCAGTAAACGGTGTCCGAATCAAGAAATTCAAACTGCGTAATAAGTGCAGACAGATCTATGTACTGTTCGCTTCCGTCCTTTAAGTAAATGATAAGCCGCTCAGTAACTGGATCGTATCCGAAGTTAATGGCAATCTGAGCCATCAGAGTATGCAAAACACTACTTGCACCAGAATAATACGTAATCGTAATATCTCCGGTATCCTGATTAAGAGTAATACCCGTGATCATCCCATTAGCTTCTATCTTTGACAGCTTAGTCAGGTCCAGAGTAATCACACGCTCATCAATAGTGCGAGTCGCATTACTTAGCTTGTCCAAGTTGGTTTTATTTACTGGTGTCTTGGTCGATGGCTTATTCTCCCAATAGTTCTCTTCCCAGTCATACGCTCTCTGCATCCTGCTTCACCTCTTCCTGTGTTGCCGCCTCGGCCGCATCCCGATCCGCAATTTCCGCCAGTAATGCATCCCTGGCTTTCTGCTCCTGACGTGTCAGCACCTCCTGCAGAGCCATACGCTTGACCTCCTCCGGCAACCCGGAACTATCCACAAAGTTTGTAATTGCCTGACTAAATTCCCTGATTTCTAAATTGCTCATTCTTAATCCTCCGGTCCCAAATAAGTTATAACAGTCCCACTAATGGTTTTTGTTCTCCACGCAACTACCGTGCCTTTATAATTCATATATCCAGAAATGCCGATAGCCCTCACGCTGACCAGATCCACGCTGGACAGCTTATTTACAATCGTGGCTGCACTGATTTTGTCCGCCTTGATTACCCCGGAAGACGTCCAGTTGGCTACTTCCATGTAATTAGCCTTTACGGTTCCGGCGCTGATATAGTTGGCTTCTACGTTGCTCAGACGGGCTGATACGGCTGACAGATCAGATGTAGTCACATGATCCGCCTCCAGTGATCCTACGCGGCCACTGACGGCATTGAGAGAGTCGATGGTTGCCTTGGTGGCAATCAGGTTGTTTAGTTCCAGTTTGGTAGTATTCAAGGTTTCGATGGTCGCATACTTGATCACCATCTCATCTGCATTTACAAGCCCGACCAGATCTATCCTCTCAGCCTTGATCAGTGCCTTATCCGGTGTCAGATTTATTTCTGCAATAAGATTATCTTTCGATACCTTTAATTCAACCTCTCCTGCTACCACTTTTATCTCTGTAGATAAGTCATTTTCGATATCTTTCATTTCCAGCCGGGTCTCTTCCACTGTCCGGGTAAGGACATTCGACTTACCCTTCAATTGGATGATGGACTTCATAATGCCATTGACCTGTCCGGTCCTGTATTCCTCGCCCTCCGCCGTATAGCTGTCACGAAGTGCCTGTATGCCTTTTAATGTCCGCTGCAGGATGTAGGTATAGATGGTCTCCCGGGTCGTGTGCAACAAGATGCCATCCCCTACCTCCAGGCAGGGATTGCCGCGGGCTTCCACCTGTGCCGGGCGATACCATACGACACCGATTACACTCAGCACATTATCGGCTATAGTTTGCAGTTCTGCCGCAGACTTTCCATACACCAAAAAGTTGTCCTCTATGATGTAACAGTTATTGCCGGTACCGGAGATAGCACCGATGTCGTTCTCTTCCTGCCGGATCTGCAACTTATCAATATGCTGGCAGATAAAGTCCTCATACTGACAGGATAGATACATGCTCTTGGATACTTCTGATGTCCCCACCGGATCCGCAGGGTAAAGGTCATCTGCCGGATACAGATCATCTGCGGGGTACAGACCCTCGATCATCTGTTCCAGCACCACATACTGCAGTTTTCCATTTCTACCGATGTGCCCAAAACATCCGTTAATCTCGCAGATGGATTCAATAACCGTTTTCCCCGGGAGCTCTCCCGGATCGATAGTTTTTTCTACCACCATATCATCGTTGACCAGTGTGATTTCTTCTTGTTCCACACCGACATAAGCACAAAAGCTATCTCTGAACTGTCTAAGCGTCATTGGAAATGTCAGGCTGTTATACCACCCAGCTACCTCTGCATTCAGGAGGTCGTACATGGCATCATAGGCCACAATATCCCGATATCTTCTATCTGCCGTAGGTACATCAGAATCCACTTTATAAACTCCCATCATAAAAGGAGCCTCATCGGCTCCTTCCAATGTTACTGATACTGATATCTTTTTACCTGCAAGAGGTACTACCCGTTCCCTGACCCTCAATTTGAAAGTACTCGCCTCACATCTGCCAAAACTTATTTCACTCTCTGAGCATAGTCTCTCTGTGAGTTCTGCGCTTTCACCTTTCCAGTCCTCCTCATTCAGCACACTTCCATCACTACATTCAATCTGCATTTTTTTGGAGACAGATGTGTCATTATAAAAATCTTTATATTTATAATCTATCATTCCCTCTCCCTCTTAATACTCCTGGAACGCAACACGTAATGGCTTATACCATAATTCCATGCCATTCCAACTTTTTGTCTCTACTGTATAATTTGGTACATACATTTCTCCCGATTTATATCCTCCGGTATTTACATCGAAATAAGTTACAATAACCTTTCTTTCCTTCTCCTTTATGTACGCTTTTTCCATTGCTTGTAGAAATTCTGTCATTTCCCATGCTTCCAGTGGAATCGTATTGAACTCAATTTTTGTTGTATAATGATCTGCAACTTCCCGGTATAAAATATTCAAACCATTTCTGTCAGAGTCCAGATCTGCACGCTGATCCGGACTCACCTTATAGGTCTCAATATCTACATACTTTGAAATATCAGTATCTCCCACTTTTAATAACCATGCCTGAAATGCCATCCTGCTGTCTCCTTATACATCCAGCAACAGGTAATTTCCAGTTGCCTTAAAGTACTCCCTGTTTATCTTTTTCAGTAGTTCCGCAAATTTTACACCATTGATTTCTATCGTATTGCCTGACGCCAATATTCTGATGATAGTCTCCAGCAATGTAATGATCTTATCCAGCTTTTCCGCAGATATGGATCCTCCCGATCCCGCTGCCGCCTGTGCTGCGCTTAGTGCCATTTTCTGTAACTTATCTTCCGGTGATACAATTTCTCCCTGATGCCTATTATCACCGATCATAGCAAGCTGTGGCGTATTAGCCTTGACATATCCACCATTCCACAATTTAGGTATCTGCGGTGGATCACTCGGCATTTCGAAGCCCCAGTCTTTTCCAACCAGATCTCCTGCCTTCTTTGCGACGCTTCCGATTCCATTTACCACATTGCGTAGTGTAGAATATATCAATGATATCATTGCATTCACACCATCAATGATCAGATTACATACTCCCTTGATAGATCCCCATATTGCTTGCCAGATTCCATCCGTAATTTTCTGTAAGCCTTCCCATGCCTTTTTCCAGTTGCCTGTAAACACTCCGGTGAGGAAGTCCAACAGTCCTCCCAGTATTTTCATGGCTCCGGATATAATGTCTGACACGGTTGCGAATACTGTACTCATGATGTTTATCACAATGTCTGCCACCTGCTTGATTGTCGGTGCCAGATACCCGATAATTGGTTTGATTACGGTACTCCACGCGGCTGCAAGGAAATCGCCTACTGAGCTGATCAGATCAAGAACGTTGTCCCATAGTGGTCTGAGATTTTCTTCCCATAGCTCCTGTATCGCTTCCCTAGCATGGTTCAGTACTGGCATTGCAATATCATTCCACAGTTCTAAAACCGTCTTCTTGATATCATTCCAGGCATCTACAATATTCCCAAAGGTACTACTCCCCTGAGATTCCCACCAATCTGTAAGCGAACTACCAAGATTTCCTACAATCTGTCCTGCCAGTGATGCACATTCTCCACCGAAATCAAACAGATCAGTGAGCGTACCTTCTATCAGTTCCTGATTGTCTTTCATCCACTGGGATGTGTGTTCTGTGGAAATTTCAAACCCTTCCGCGAAGATTGTTCCCAGTGACATTCCAAATCCAGTACAGCCTGTCAGAATATCATTGATTCCGTTTACAATATCAGGTCCTGCTTTATCCAGTGCCCCGAGCAGATTATTGTATATCTGCTCATTGATATCCGTAAGATTAGTAAATCCGTTCGCAATAGACTTGCTTACATCACTGCTCCAGGATTCTATCTTTTTCCTGTTGCGCTCCAGATAGCTTGCAATTCCATCCAGCCCCAGGTCTACCGCTTTGGCTGTAACAGCAATCTTATTTCCGATTCTGTTTCCGAGATATCCTCCCAGCGGATCCATGATTGTCTCAATGTTTCTGACTGTAGTTTTGGCCAATGGATCCATCTGAGCCATGATTCTTGAAAAATTATCCTTCAGATTTCCGAAATCAATCTTTTTCAGACCATTGTTGAACTGATCTGCAAAATTTTTGACACCGGGAATCTTGAATGCGTCAGAAAGTTTTTTCGAAATTTTATCCGCACTGGCCTCAGCCTCCTGCGTGGAAGTCTGCAAACCAGCGATATCTATTCCTGCAGATCCTCCGGATGCCGAAGAGGAATCTGTCTTTTGGGAGAGTAAATCCAGTTCATCCGACGGAAGTAATCCGCCTAACTTTTTAGCTGCTTTTCCTGCGGCATTAATATTATCACTGATTCCGGCAGACGCATCCTCCGCAGCCGCCATGCCTGTGGCTACAGCATTACCCTTCTTCCCGGCAAATTTATCCGTAAATGCTTTAAATACATTCGCCAGCTGTACCAGTTTTCCCATCAGGGTATTGATCACCTTGATTGCCGGTGTCAGGACGTTGATCAATCCCTGACCGATTGCCGCCATAAAAGACTCAGTCTGCAGCTTCAGGATTCTGACCTGATTAGCCCAGCCATCAGAAGTCCGCATAAAATCCCCAGATGCCGTCGCCAGTTTGCTCTGCACAAAGGAATACCGTAGGGCTACCTTTTCTGCCTCCGACATAGCCGCAGTAGTCTTCCCGTAGCCGTTGGCCATAGCATAGGCATCCAGTGCCGTCTGTGTCATGACGACACCAAGATCTTTCAGACTCTCTGTTTCTCCAGTGAATACCGATTTCAGCTTTGTATATGCTTCGTCCTGAGATATGTTATAAAAGGATGCCACATCTCCCGCCAGCCCTGTCAGGGTGGTAGACATATCGTATGCCTGCTTCTCGCTGAACCCGAAAGCCTTGGCCATAGCACCGAAGGTACCTGTGTACCTCTTGGCCATCGTCTCGGACAGTCCAAATGCAGTTGCGGCATTCTGCGCAAATTTATCTACCTGCTTCGACATTGCCGGGAATGTTACATCCACAACATTTTGCACTTCACTCAGATCTGATCCCAGTTCGATGCATTTCTCGCTGAAATCTACGAGCTTTTTTACAGCAAAAGCGGCAGCCAGTTTCTTACCTACTTTCGTAGCAAGGTTCTGGATGCCGCTCATCTGCTTATTAAAATCTTTTTTATTTACGACCAGATCTAATCCGATCTGTCCAACGCTTGTAGCTTCACTCATAACCAGCCTGCCTTCTAAGACAGGCACATCGGCACAGCGTCTTATAACTTCAACTCAAAAATCTTTTTACAGTCCTTATTTTTACAGCGGAAATAGATTCCCCTGCAATGTGCATCTTCCGTCTGCATTGCATTCACCGGATGCCCACAGTAAGGACACACTACTTTTTTCTTATCTACTTTTTCAATGTATATCGCCCCCTGCCAGAGAAATGAACGCATTCTTCAGTTGATCAAGGACTGCCGCCATATTATCAGGCGTTACCTTTTTTGCTCTGTTTGCACGCCATTCATTCCTGATTCTGTGCTGTTCCGGAGTAAAATGGTCTAAGATATCCTTATCCTCCTCGGCCCGGATTGCTACGATCCGTCCCAGAGGTGTCTCCGGTCCGATTCCGATAAGAAGGTCCTTAAACTCATCCCACTTCATGGTATCAATTTCTTTCGACAGCCGGATCCCGTACTGCGCCTGGAAGGATGATACGATCAGACTGTAATCTCCGATCAGATCATAGTACGGGTCACTGCTCTCCCGGCTCTTCATCTCCCGTGATCAGGTCTACTGCTGCCATGATGATCGTCTGTAAATCCTTAAACTGGAGATTCAGTTTATCGATCTTTTTCCGATCCTTCTCATTGAAAATCAGTTCATATACCGCCAACACTTCTTTAGCTGATGTACCCTTTGAAAAAAGACCCATGATCTTCAGTACAGTGGCTGCATCGGAATTGACTTCTATGGTGACATCCTTCACCTTCAATACCGGATTCTCATCAAAATTCAGTTTTTCTGTAATATCTACGATTTTCTTTGCCATAATAGCCTCCTGTTTTTATGCTGCTGTAGAAATCTCCGGTTTGCCGTTGCTCATAATATCAAACTCCAGAGGAGCCACGGCTGTAGAGTCTCCAGCGCCGATATTTTTCACGTTGATAACTGCCCCGTTAAATTTAACCACCGTTCCATCCGGGAACGTCCACTGGACATTTTTCTCTGCGGAGCGGCCGTTTACCCATGCAAGAGACGCTACAGCATCGTTACCGGCATCTCCAACGTTCCTTTTTGCAGTCACGGAAATCGTGACACCTTTACTGGTAAGCAGACGTCTTACCCATCCTGCTTCCGTAAAAGGATGCCATTCCTCTACTCCATTGTCGAAGGATACGCTGAATGTCTCACAGTCCGCAATATTAACCATATTTTTTTCAGCTCCGCTTTCCGCAGCATCGATCTGGAACTGGTTTTCATAACAGGGGTATACTCCTGTAATAGGTGTACTCATTCTTTTTCACCTTTTCCTTTCTCATAAATAACAGCCATCTCTATGACCCATTCGCAGATACCGGCATCATCCTTTCCGACATCCTGGGGTTCATAGAGAGGCTGTATAAATTTTATCAACTTATCGTTGACCGTTACATTTCTTGCAGTCTCCACTGCCTCAAATACAGTCATGGCTGCCTTTTCCGACAAGCGGGGCGAATTATTCCAGTGAATCAACAGGCTGACATATTTTGTCCCGTAAGACGCAAGCTGGGGTCCTCCCAGTGCTGTCTTATACTCCTGCTGATGCTTGCTATTATAAACTCCAATGGACTTTTCCTGCTTGTCCGGCAGGCTACCCATATATACCTGATCTGCCAGTTCAAGGGATTCCACATAATCTCGTACATCCGATAACATCATAATCCGGCAATCCTCCTGTATATTTGTTTGTATGCCTTTTGGCAGTACTCTGATTTCTTCCCAGAAATCCAGTCCTCATACCATTCACCTCTTGCATTCGGATTCTCCGTCTTCTGGAAATGATATTCCGGGTGAAAATAAAGGCGTCTTGCGTATGGCGTACTGGAAATGATACTGACTTTTCCCTGACTGCTCTCAGAGTAATCCACAAAAGTACTCTCATTTTGCAGATTACCGGTATCCCTCGGAAATACCTGGGCCTGCACTACATTGGTATGTAATGCCTCCGCAGTCTGCTCTAAAGCCATCACCTGTGCTTTCGTCAGCTGTTGGATCTTCGGAAAATTCAGCTTTACTGTGGAATTTACACTGATCATATCAGCATCACCTCCGTATAGTTGACTGTTCCATCCGGGTTTCTCGCCTTACGACCCTCAAGAATCCTGCGCTTACCCCCAAATATCACAGCACTGCCTCCGGATATGACCGGAAGATCAGGACAAATATCTCCGGGAAACAATGCTGTTCCGGTGATCTCTATCAGTTTCTTCTCCGTGGTCAGCACAGTTTTTGCCTTGTCCTGATAGTTACATTGTCCGTAATACTCCACTGGCTTCAATGGCTCCCCGTATTCGTTCAGTCCTTCTTGATCTATCGCAACAGAGATATCTGTCTTACATAATCTTTTAGGCACCAAACATGGATATTTCATAGGATCACCTCGCAATTCTGCAACACAGGCCTGTCTGAGTCAGTAACGAATACACATCCCGCTTCATGGCAATACCTTTTTCCATGAAAACATTCCAGAAACTTCCGAACTGTGCGGATACTCCATTAATGCTATAGCTGGATAAAATCGTATTGATTTCATCTGCATTTTCATATTCGAAATCTGCCTGCATGCAGACAACCTCTTTGATGGTCTCCTGCTGAAAAGCTGTCAGATGATCGAATCCTGCTGCCACAATCCGGTTAAATGTCAGACTGTCAATATGCCGGCAGGCCTGACGAAGTGCTCTTTCAAGCTCTCCGTCAGGAATCACGCTGCCATTATAGATCTCTGTGTACTCTTCTTTTCTTACATAAGGTTTATAGGACATATGCCCTCCTTACTCCCCGGTGTACTCCATGGTATCCACATCTACATAGACGCTATCCACCTTGCCGTCACGTCCATTGGGGAACACAAAGGTATCAGACAGAGATCTATTCTGGTACAGGTATCCGTCTCCTTCTGTATGTGTTCCGGGATTGAAATAATAGATAGAAGCAATCTTAGGAACCGTCTTACATGTCTGTCCGCATGCCACCAGTACATTGATCTTATGAGCTCCGGTTACAGCAGCAACGTGGTTACTGGTGTCCTCGGCCACCTTTTTCAGCGGAGCAAATCCGCCCTCAGTAGGCTCCCAGTCGAAAGCATCATAGAAACGCTCATCGTCGATAACTTCCATGATGGGTACACCATCGATTTCCGTTACTCTGGTCTCGATGCCGATACCACCCTCAGCGATCTGTGTAAGTTCAATTTTACGGGTAAACTCAGTGGACTGCTCCAGTGCATCCATAATAGGACTGGCCACATACGTGAGCAGGCTACCATTTGCCTTGTACCGTCTCAACTTTCCTTTCGCAAGGATGTCCTTCAGCATTCCGAATACCTTTGCCTTGGTATAAGCAGAAATAGCGGTCTGGCTGTGATATCCCTCCGTCTTCTGTGCCACCTGTGCCACACGGGAGAAGAACAGGGCATCTGTCTCAGGCACTACCTGAGTCTGTTCGAAGGTTCTGGAGATATTCTGCATGGATGCAGTTGCGTTGGTCTCATCCACATCTGCCTTGTCTACCAGGAACTGAACGTCTCTGTCATGGGTTACTGTAAACGGAACATCTGTCTGATCAAAGGATCCCATGTTCCAACCACCAGTTCTCTTGTGATTCTTATAACCAGTGGTGCTCATCTGTGTAAAGTGGAATGTCTTCGCATCCAACCATCTTACATTAGATGTAATGAAGGGAGAGGTTAACGCTCCCTGCATCAGAATCTGCAGGAGTTCAGGACTCCACTGCTGTGCATAGTTTAAATTAGGCATATCTTATACCTTCCTTTCCTTAGTTCCACCGATTCCATCTTTTGGTCGGTGTCTGTGTCTGTTGTACGGTTGCCTGCTGTGTATGCTGCGAAGGATCTCCGCCTGTCCCTACATGAAGGAAACCAGTAGTATCTGTCTCCTGCGGTTTTAATGCAGGAATGTCCTCCAGCACCTTATTCAGGGCTTCCGTAAGTTTCTCATTGCTGATCTTTCCATCCTGTCCTACTGCCTGGCTGAAATCTGCCATCTTCAACAGATACGGGATGGATGTTACGCTGATTCCCAGTCCGACTGCTGCCATCGTCGCTGCCTGTTGGATCTGTGCCTGTCTTGCCTCGGCCACAGCGGTTGCAGCCTGCTGTTGCAATGCTTCCACATTCGGCTGATTTGCCGCCTTCTGTTCCTTGAAGGTTGCTATAGCCTGTTCCACCTCCTGTTGGGAAAGCCCCTGCTGCTTGAAATAGGCTTTCAATGCCGTATCCTCTTTTGCCGCAAGCGTTCCATCCAACATCTGCTGGATTTTTCCATAGTCAATCTGCGGTGCTGCATTCTGCTGTGACTGCTGATCAGTCTGTTCTCCTGCCGGTGCTCCGCCCTGGCTTCCATCGGGGTCTAAGAATCTTCTTACTGTCTTGTAAAACATAACGTGCTCCTTTCCATTTTGAGGGTGTCACCCTTACTGCGATCCATTGTCTTCGGTGTCTCCGGTCACGCTGCAGTTTATTGCCTTGCTCGTGTTTGGGCATAAAAAAACACGCCATGAAGCGTGTTGATTCCAGATTATTTGTTGCACCGGTGCAATTTTCTTTTTTCGAGATAAAAATACCACCAATCTACTGACCGGTGGCTTCATGTTCTTTTACCATTCTTCGTAAACGTTCTTTATAATCCTCATAGCTTTTATCTTTTCCGATGATGTATGCGGCATCTCCCATTTTTTCGGAGAAAGATAATACTTTCCTGCGCAACTCCTGCAGTTCCTCATCGTTTTTCATTTTTTCAACAAATTCTTTTTTGAACATAATTACCTCTTTAGCACTTTCATAAATGCTTCATATAGCTCTGGCAATTCGCTTTTTATGAATTTTACAGTTATATCATCCGACTGATACAATGCAGCATATACGTCCGCAAATATCTCCGACTCCGCATATCCGGGTTTACCTATGTACTGTGATTCATGTCCATATGCTCCGGCAATCACGTTATCTGTCATGCATGACATTATATCACTGATGAAGTAATTGTACTCTAAATCGCCACTCACAGCAAGTCTCTGCTGATACTTCTCCTTTTCTTGCAATACTCCTTTTTCTGTATTCTTTATTGACTCTACAAATTCAGCATACATAGGACTACCATATTCATTATGGTCGATTCTATGGGCTATTTCATGGACCAGTACAGCCTTATAATTTTCCTCATCATATAAGGGATGTTTCTGATTAATAATTATCATATCCGTATCTGGATCGTATGAAAATGCATGTTCTGACAGTTCATCTATCTTGATGCACTCATCTTTCGTGTACTGATCCACTAAATCGATCATGATCTGCGGAGTATCCGATCTCGGCGCTTTCACCTCATCAGGAACTTTATACCGGACTTCGGTTTCCTGACTCCATTCTTTTTCCTTAGCACGATACTTGCTTTTATTCTCTGGATCCAACGAAAATAACGCTAATCTGTGGAATTTCTTCTCTTGTCTCTCTGCATATTGCTGTCGGGCTTCCTTTCTGTTCTGTTCATCAATATCCTCTATGTCTTTTTTACTGTATTCATTGTCCAGATCCTCCAGTTCCGGAAAATAGGTCGTATGGCTATCCTTACACCGTGGATGATAAAGCCCCGCTGCTATTGCCGAGCTCATCAGGGGATATGGTCCGTCCTTTGCGCTTCCACCGCTCCATACATCATCGATCAGTATCTTACCAACAAACGGTAAACACTTGGGGCAGGGATTTCCACGCTTATTCATGATCACCGTGGATATCCCCCATTCCTGCCTTTTCTGCCCTTCCCCCTGCAGGTATGCACGCTTACTGGCTGTCCGTATTGCCATGTCCGCATAGTCTGCCAGTGTGTGCCTGGATCCATTGGCATATTCCACGCAGTTGAGGCCGGCGGCAATAAAGTCCTTTGTAGCCATGTCCACCGCCTTCTCATAGGTCCCGGCTCCGCTGTTTGCATATACCTGTGCATTGAAGATAACCTTGCGGTACTTGTCATTAGCCATACGTAAAACAGCGGTCTCAGCCTTTTCCATGTCTGATGTGGTCACCCGGATCAGCGCCTCCAGCTTCCTCTGGTTCAACCGGAAGAATGCCGCCGATGCTCCCGGACTTACTCTTCTTGCCGGGAAGCCTTTTTTTATAGCCTCCAGTATGGCTATCTCCTGATCCATATCTCCTTCATCCCTAGCAGTACTTATCAGTGCTTCGATTCGATTATTGATATCCTTGAATTTCGCACCGAACCGCTCCTGATTCTCTTTTCTGTACTTTTCCAGTGCCCGGAGCTGCTCTGTCTGCCACATGGACCATTGCTTGTCCTCATCGATTTCCTCAATCTTATGTCTTCGCATGTTCCGGATCATGGAAGCAATGAGTTCATTCTCAACAGCTTCGAATGCTGCTCCAATGTCATATTCTGAATTTATCTTAGGCATCTAATCACCTGCCGTTTGCATATACCTTGAATCCCTGGCTTCTGAACTGTCTGGTCAATGTCTTGATCTGCGTGACGCTGGTACAATGATCACAGCGAAGTTCCGCATAATTACCTTTTTCCACTGCATAGATTCCTTTCGGAACCTGCTCACTGGCCACCTTCAGAAGCCCCTGGTACTCCTCCCGGTTCATCCGGTATGTTTTTTTCGCTACCTTTACTTCCATCACTACCTCCAGTAAATCCGTTTATCCTGAATTCTCCTGCATCCGTTCTGATCTCCGGCTCCGGAATGCTCTGAATCCCCTGCTCTGCCTTGAGCCTTGCGATTTCTTCTCGTTTGCAATCATCGTCCAGACTGTCACCGTATAGTTCCTCCACACAGCGCTCAATGCTCATGATTCCGCTCTGCTTTGCCTTACCGACTGTTTCCACCTGCGATTCAAATGAAGGATTGGCATATTCTCCAAATGGGAGATTTACCTCTACACTTTCCACTGCCTCATTCTTCATCAGGTGATATGCGTTGATACACATGGATACTACCTGCGGCAATACTGTCTGAAGAGTTTCCACGATAATATTTCTTGTGTACAGCGTTGTTTTTTCCTTTTCACGCTGCGCTTCTGCATTATCCAGTTTTTTTACATCAATCCCCAGTGTAGAAGGACTGATGATCCCCTGCAGGCAAAGGTCCAGAGCCGTACAGTAGGAAGCCTGGTAGCTGTCATGAGGAATGCTCGGCTGGTCTGTACTGATTACGTTTTTCTGCCCTTCGCGCTGGTCTCCTTCTGCTGCAAAATATCTGTTATCGAACGGATTCGGTGTTATCGCAGCTCCTGTTTCCGGATTCCTCGGGACCAGACAGTCCGGAATATATGTTTTGGCTCTTCCTGCTCTCAGCGCATCCATCCACTGGCTCCATACTTCATCCAGCGCATCATAGCTGTCCACCTTTCCGTCAAAGATGCTTCCACCTCGTCCTTCATATTTTGCCGACTTGTAGAACATCATAGGCACCGCCAGCATAACGCTTTTATCAAAGGTCACATTTTCCAGTGAGCTGGTGATCTGTAATGTAGTCAGCGGTACCTTTCTGTTGTCCAGATAAAGCTCGTTATTTACATACCCATATCCATATATCTCATTGAGCACATATGTCTTGCCACCTCCGCTGTATGGTGTCTTAAATATCACTTCCCTGACCTTATCCTTTTTCCGGATGATTTCGACACGATCCCCAGCATACCATTCTAAAATCGGATATTCACTGACCTCTGTATCAATGGACACTTTAAAAGCCCCATCTCCGATATACAGCGCCTCTTTGATTGCATCCTCTACCTTGTCGGCAAAGTTATTATTCTCAGGCTTTGCAATGTCTTTCCATATCTGTTTCTGTTTTTCGTTCTCTGAGGAAAATTCAAATTCCCCCATATCCGGAAGGACTACTGCTGCCAGAGTTCTCACCGTAAGCGCCGGAAGGCCTGTGTGGATCTTGCGCATTTCCAGCCCCGGTGTGCTCTTGCTGGACCAGAATTTATATTTATCTGCATATTCTGCGTTCTGCTCATAGAACTGCTCCAGTTCGTTGCTGTCACCTCGATACCAGATGCGGTTTCGGATCGCATTCCCCTCGAAATCCATCATCTCATTGATATTGAACACATACGGATTCGCCTGAGAAACATTCAGCCAGCTCCGTATGCCTCTTTTGATATTCTCATTTATCTTTTCCATCAGGTTCACCTCTGTTTATCCTCCTCGAATCCGATCATATTCCGGTATGGAATCCATCCGTACTGGTTTGCATTGATCGTATGGTCGTTCTTATCCTCCGGTACCGGGACATCCTCTTCCTCGTCCCATGAATAGCGTTCCAATTCTGAGATATGGTTTGTGCAATCCTCAACTACCAGATAGCAGTCCTGCTGGATCCATCCCAGCTGTAAATTGATACGATCCAGTATTGTTACCTTTTTGTAGGACTCAATGAAATTGTAAAGGCACCCATGCAGGCGCTTATACTTCCGAAGTTCTGTTATTGTCGCCGCATCCGCGCAGTCAACAAAGGATTCTTTTGCAAATCCCCATTCCGATCTGCATCTATCCAGAAAAGCTATAAACTTTACCGTTGTGTCAGATGGTGCCAACGGCACACTGAGATCAGCATTGCTATACACCATTTCAGCCAGTGTGATCAGCTTGCGGTCATCCGTAATGCCTTGGAAGATCATTGCAATGGTATCCGGAGATTTTGAGGAATATGATGTATCCAGTCCGGCCGTAAACTTCCTGAAACGGATCTTCCCATCTGCAATCTGTTTCTTCACCCATGCAGCAGTAACAACATGTTTCTTTCTGACAAAGTTGGAGAATACCAACCCTGTCGCTTTTCCGCGGAGACCCTGGATCTTATTTTTCCAGATCTTTGTTCCCTTCGGTGTGTTTTGCAGGATCATCTGCAGTTTATCCGGTGGAAGGCCTGCATTGTCTTTAAAAGAAAAGAACCAATGGATCCATCCGTCCTTTGGCTCTTCTTTCAGTTCCTCTATGATTTCCTGTGGTGTCTCATCCTTCCATTCCGGAAGAGGACGTGCACAGTTGATATATTCTTTGTACACCGGCAGTCCCGGATCGTCTGGGTTTAGTGTTGCCATCAGATAATCACATCGCATGGATGCTTCTCTGACAAAATCTATGTCTGCGGTATTTACTTCATCTATGTACAGACAGCCATATTGTCCTCCCAGGGCCTTCTTCCACTTTTTCTTATTACCGTAGCCCAGCACATAAATGACTTTATCTCCCCTGCCAGTATGCAGAATCAGATGTGGAATCTTATCGTCTTTGGTTCCACTGCCGTTATATTCCACCAGAATGCCAAAATCATCCAGTATACCAAGGTCTTTGTTGATGATGTTCTTCTCAGCAGTTCCGGTGTCATCCGCAGCAATGATGTGAAGCTTCTTGGGGCTTTCTGCTACCTTAAGCATAAACTTGAAGATTCCTACCGTCGTTTTACCTGCCGCCGTGGTTCCTTCCAGAAATTCCACCGGAGCATCGCATTTCAGGAATGCTTTGTATTTCTCTGACAGCAGGAGTTTACTTGCGCTCATTACCCATCACCACGCATCTGTCTGATCAGGTCATCCAGTTTACTCTGTTCGGACTTGAGTTCTCCGGAGATCTGGACATCCTGTTTATCTCTCCATTTATCCGGTTTTCGGTTCTTCAACCAGAATATCTGGGCTGTGGTATCCGGCTCTACTTCTTTTACTTTTCGTTCCACAAGCATTTCTTTTGTTTTGGGAAACTTCTCTCTTACAAGCATCAGCTCATCATCTGTTGCCTCCGGATGCTCCAGTTTGTAGCGATTCATATATTCAAATAGCTTTTGACTATATTCTTCCTGCTCCATCGGAACGCTTACATATTTGTCTTCTGTATACCGATATCCCAGTGCCCTTTTCAAGAGTGCATTTTCTACTTGCAGGTCCACAACTTCCTTTCCCCTTTTTAGGGTGTCCGAAATGTCCGGATACAATTTTTTCCATTCATTTAATGTAGACCTGGAGATTCCCATATTACCAGCGATCTGCTCTTCTGTTAGTCCATCCCTTGTCCATCCTTCCAGCTTTAGTAAGCCTTCCGGTGTCAGCCAATATTTATATTTGCCTTTTGCCATCTGCTCACCATCTCTCTAAAGTTGCACCGGTGCAACTCCACGAAAAAAGGCAACGCAGCTATCTGCATTGCCCTGTCACTAATTTATCACGATACTATATTATCACATTTGACATGCGAAATCATGCCATCTTTTACTTTAACTCCCCAATATACCTTCCAATCTGTTCTATAGTCTTAAAAACTATCCTCTTCATTTGTCTCTCACTGTACGAGGCACCACCGATTTTTAGGTAGGGAATCGGTGCTCTGAGACCTTTACTCCAGTACCTGATTCTTATTACCTTCTGTTCTTCTGGTCGAAGAGAATTATATACAAATTCCACCGCCTCAATCTCTTTCTTGATCCGTTCATGGTATACGGATGTCATCTTCAAGGCTTTTGCTTCTGTGACAGACTGCGCCTTGTCCCTTTCCTCTCCGGGATCTAGCGAACGGCTGCTGCCTCCCGCCGGTGATGCCATAATTTCCGATATGTACTCCTCATATTCTTTCTTTCGTTGGGGATACCTTAATAATATAGTTTCGATAATCCTCCAGCTTGCTCTGTTAATTCTTTGCATCGATGCTTTCTCCTTTCTGTTGCACCGGTGCAATTTCCGGTGCTGTTACTATGCTACTCTGTTATACTTGTGCTGCATTTCTTCGATATCGTCGATCAGATAATACTGCACTGTCATGTCCGGCTTAGCATGGCCAAGTAATTTACTCACCAGCAGGACATCACCCGTCTTGCGATATAATACGCTTGCAAAGGTCTTGCGGTACACATGCACGGTTGCGGTAATCCTGGTTACTCCGCCACGGACAGCCATTTCTTTAGCCAGCTTTTCAATTCCATACTCTTTCATTCTGTTATGCGGTGCCCGATCTGCCAAAAACAGCGGATCTGTTCCCGGTCTGTCCCCAATGTAATTTCTCAGTGCCATCACAGCTACCGGAGTGAGCATTCCTGTGCGATATGTGTCCGTTTTTTCTGCGTAAATTGATACCTGCTTATTTGTCAGATCAATATCTGACACGTTGAGGTAAGAGATTTCACCTACACGCATGCCGGTACAAATCATCAATTCAAACAACGCCTTCTCCTTTGGCGTTTGCAGCGCATAGCGGATAGTTTCAACTTCCTCATCTGTCAATCGTACCTTCTTCTTTTTCACCTGCTTAACACGATCAACGCCATCAATGATATTATCCTGGATATGCCTCTTTTTAAATGCCCAGGAAAAGAATGTGCATAAGTACCGGTATATTGTGGATTTATAATTGTGGCTGATGTGATCACGATAGGATCTAATAGCAAGATAATCTGTGATATCCTGCGCTGTCACATATTTATAATTTTTATTCACAAAGTCAAAGAATTTCTTTATGATTCCAATATAACTCCTGATAGTTCCGGCATGGAGTCCTGCTGCCACGCTGTCTACACAATACCTTTGCATTAACCACTCATTGTCATGCTCCATAGTCATAGGCAGCTGTTTGATCTCTGCCAGCTCAAAATCCTGCAATTTTACGTAAAGCGTAATCTTCATCCGGTCGATCTGTTCCTTGGTCATGCTGTCACGTAATTCATAAGCTACGTCGTTGATTAAATCATTTTTAGTCATATGCGCACCTCATTTTCTCGTTGCCTAAGAAACATCCGTGTGATATGATGGTCTTAAGCAGTTGAGCGGTACAGTCTACTTTGGTCGGTGGTTGTACCGCTATTATTATGTGATTGTTTGCAGGCCCCTCTGCAGCTGGAATTTCGAATTGTGTATTATGATACTTATTACACTTTTAACATTTTTCCTTTTTCTATCACTCCTTTCATCTTCCCGGAAGATCCCGGGAATGCCACACAGATATGTACGACACTCCCAGATCTTCCGTAGTACGTTATGTACTACATTCCGAAATACTTCCGAAACCAGAAACAGTCATTCCAGTTATGGAGCCGGTCGCAAACAGGATCATTAATATCAGCGTAATTTTTCACTGTTACTCCCTCAGCACGTTCAGCTTCATAGTAATCCGCTTCTCGCTCGTAGCTGTCCAGGTCTACATTACTCTCGTCGTAATTCGGATCCAGATCGTACATTTCCACATCATAAAGATAATTTCTCATTATTCTTTTTCTCCTTTGCATATTTTTTTATAAGCACTAATGCTTACACTTGTATATGTAAAGAAAAACCGCCAACGGAGGCATTTTTGAAAATAATTTTTATTTTTTGAAACTTTTTTGTATTTTTCTTACATAAATATTATTTATGTATTTTTTAAAGGATCTATCTCCTCCAGGCACGCGTTCCAACCATCCATTGTACCTCTGACATAATCCTTTCCGAGATCGTCCTCATCGGTCATCTCTGTCTCACGTTCCGGCAGCTCCCTGAGTGGACACCATTTCGGCTTTTCACGTGTATTAGAATCAATTGCTTTTCCTAGCGCAAACGCATGACATCTTAACCTACTTCCAAGCGGTATCATGTAGTTTAAATTACATTCAACACACGATTCCGGCATATCCATCACTAATACTGCTTTTGCTATGCCTAACTCTATCCCATTTATCCAATCGGCCGTCAATTCTCTGCCGCACAGCGGGCAGATTTTTATTTTTATTGCTCCCATCGGCTCGTTTTCACTATTGGCAAAGAGCATATAATTTTCTGCTCCCAGCCTAATAGTTCCATGTTTGCCGCTTACATTTGCATACTTCTCGCAAAAATCACACATTTCCGCTCTCCTTCACTAACTTTCAGTTTTGTTGTGTAACGTTACACAGGTAAATAATTGTCCAGCGCCTGCCGGATCACCCAGGAGATAGGTCTGTCCTGCTGCCGGCAGTAATCAATTAATCTCTCGTACTGCTCCGGATCCATGCTGATATCCTTCCGGATGTTCTTCTTACCTTCTTTCTTCGGTCTCGCCATTCCTATCTCCTTTCGTTACACAATTTTTCCGATATTTCAGATTAACGATATCTGTCCGTTTTCAACTTCATAATTCATCCACAGTGTTTCCGTCCTTGCACGTCCTCCCTCTGCTCTGGTATTCTTCTGAACCTTATTCCATCCCTGAAGTACATCGTTATACATATCATTATCATATCCTGATAGAAGAATTTTTCCCGGATGTTTAACCAGCACGTTTAACAATTTTTCATGATCTGCATCCTTCATTTCATGTTTATAAAGATAATTTTTCCGAGTTCCGTGTAAATACGGCGGATCTGCATAAATAAAAACATCTTCCGTATCATATCTTTTTATCAATTCTAAGGCCGGTAAATTCTCAATCTGAACTCCCTTTAGCCTCTCAGTAGCCAGTTTCATTATTTCAGGAAGTTCGCCCCACGCTCTGGCCGGATTTGGAGAATTAGTCTGTTGGCCTGATTTAAAACCATTCTGGTACAAATTCCCGCACCCAAATCCCATCCAGCATTTAACAGCAAATCGTCTCGCTCTCTCTAAATCATCATAAGATGGTTCATAAGCTGCCTTATACTCTGACCTAGAAAATGGTGTAAATTCTATCGCGCGTTCCAGTTCGTCACTTCGATCTCTCAATATGCGGAAGAAATTTACTATTTCTTCATCGATGTCATTAACTGTCTCAATGTGACTGCGCTGCTTATTAAAAAACACCGCCAAGCTACCAGCAAAAGGTTCTACGTAAACATCATGCTTCGGTATGTATTCGCATATCCAAGATGCAAGACGATTCTTCGCTCCTGGATATTTTAAAACACTTTTCACTCGTTCACCTTCCTCCACTAAATCCCAAAACTACCATCCCATATCATTTCTATCGCCGATGGCATTGGGATCTATCATGTATGACATATTTAACTTTGCTTCCGCAAGTTCCTTCTTTAATTCCTTCACCTGCTTTTTTAATGCTGCATTTTCATCCATAATTTTCATGATTTTGCAATCTTTCTTCTGATCACACTTGTTGCGCACAGAATAGTTATCACACATCTGACAGATCTCTGTCTTACTCATATTCTCTACCTCCACTAAATCCTAAATGATTTTCATTTTGCGCCGGAGATGCGCTGCCCAGTACTCGGTTATCTTGTACTTAGTGCACTCGTCTCGCCACATCACACGTCTGTCGCTTTTGCCGTCATAGTAAATGCACTCATCACAGGTAAAACACGGCTCGTCCATCTCTCCAGTGCAATGATCAAAACATTCAACGCTATTTGCACAGTGCTCACAAATACATCCACGGCACAACTTTTCTACCTCCACTAAATCCTAAGTTAACTCCTCATCTGCCTCCGTTGCTCCTTTACCATCCGATGATACAGTATCCCGGCATCAATCCATGCTCTGGTACATTCCGGAGCACATACCGGATCCTGCGCACTTCTGTCCGACCAGTATATTCTCCGCCTTCCCACTCCATAAGTATCAGGACATCTCCCGGCCGTACATCGTCTTCGTCTTTCCGTAGTTCAAAGTTTTTCTTTTCCTCCCGAACTGCCTGGAAGTATGTAGGAAGAATCTTCTTTTCAACCGTCTTCATTTCTGTTCTCCCTGCCATTCCAGCCCTATCGTGGTTAACTCACCATAGGAAAAACACCTCGTAAAGCCTGTCTTGCAGTCGCGAGTCTGGATCATATGCGGGTAAACTGCTGTTACCTTGTATTCTCTGGTCTCGCTGACAACCTGGTGCCGACCACGTCCACGGATTTCCAGTGGCTCCTCGATTACCTTACGCACTGTTTTGATTATGTCACCTATATGTATATTGCGGATGCGCGGCGCGGGATCCGGCAGGATATCGCCAGTCCACTCTTTGTACTCCTGCATTGTTGTCTCCTTTCCGGGCGACTGCTGCCTCTTGGTCTCAGCGGCCGCCCCGTGGCTATGTTTACTGTATCTATCGTGATTCACTTTATCCAAAAGGCTTATTGATTTTTCTGGGCTGCCAGTGCTTTCTGAATGGCAGCATAGTAATTGTTTACCCCGGCGATTAGGATCTCCGTCTCGGTCTTTGCCATTTTTTCTGCGCAGTACTCCAGACGCCGCTTTTCTTCCGGAGTCATCCGGATTGTGATTCTTTCTGTTTTACTTTTCATAATTTTGTTTTTTGTATGTACATTTTTGTACATACATTATCTCCACTTGTTATAGGTCAGGGCATCCTCCGACCAATCCAGGTAATGGTCCTGCAGGTACTGCCTAAACATCTGCAGCATCTCCGTCCGCCGGCCCTTGTTACCGTTGTCCAACATCTCATGGTGACTCTGGCAGCCCAACGCTCCATTCTGCGGGATTCCGAGTCCGCCCCGGGAGCGTGGTATGTAGTGCATGATGCTCTGCAGCTGCTGTCCGTACCAGGTGACGTCCTCCATGTGATATTCCATACGGCAAAAGATGCACTGATACAGATCACGCTCCTTGATGATTTGCCGGGAGGCGGCATTAAACTCCCTCGCTCTCGCCTGTTTCGATCTCTTCGGCATCCTGCCCGCCTCCTTTGCTGAGTTCTTCCAACTTGTCCAGGTATCCAGAGATATCGGACAACTGCTGCCTGGCAGCGCTGATCAGATCCATCTCGACATATCGTACCAGGTTCTCCACGCTGCCACGGATGGATTGACAATAAGCTGTGCGCTGGTCTCCCTCGTTCGGACAATATTGCGGAAAGTCGCTTTCAAGGTCTGTCTGTCCCGGTACCTGTTCTTCCGTGACCATGGTTACGGTATCATGATTTTCCGGTTCGGATTGCCCGGAGCATGAGTCGTTTACCTGTGTTTGCGGCTCTTCCGGTGCCGGATCTGGTGCGGCTCCCGGGATGGTCATCTGCTCCGGCTTCTTTTCCGGCTCCTTCGGCTTTTTCTTCGGTTCTGTATTTGCTTTGGTCACACGGGATTCCTTACGCTTTTCCGGTTTTTTCTCCTTCTCTGGCTCATCCTGTTGCACCGGTGCAACTGCCGATTCTTCCGGAGTCAGGTCCTCGCCGTAAAGATCCCTATACCTCTCCTCAGGGCTGCTGCCTCCATCTATGAGCGACCGTACTACAAGGCAGATCTGATCCTCTGTGTATCTGCTCCGCTCCAGCGTTTTCAAATTCACGATGGTGGCTCCATCAGAATTTACAATGATCTGCGTGCGGCGCTCTCCCGGGATCCGGACGGTGTACACGGCATCGCCCTGCGGAATCAGGATATCCATGATCTCTGCATTGTTTTTGTTACCAAATGCAGTATGTAAAAAGCATACCATCCATAATTTCCGAAAGAGATCTTCCTGTTCTTTTCCCAGCTGCCAGAGGTTCCTGTACAGCGGGGAGCCCTCCGGCGGGAGCATTGGCTTGTCCGTTACGGCTGCTGCCTCCGCCCGCTCGATCTCTACCTCAATATCCGTGACCTTGCTCTCTGCATCCACCTCGTCCTTTATGTCCTGAATCTCTACCTTGGACAGCGTAGGCGGAAGCGCCTCGTTGATCTCGTCCGGGATCTGCAGCATCAATGTAAGCTTTGCATACCCAAATCCCTTGTAGCTCGGGAGCAGATGGTCCGAGTATCCGTCCTCAGAAAATCTGTCATTAATGCTGATAAAGCGGCTCACCTGCGTCTTATCTATGCCATATTCAGCCCTGGCAAAATCTGTCACAGTTGCATAGCCGCTCTCTGCCAGTACATTTGTGTCTCTGGCCACCTTGAGCAGGTAGCCGATCTGTACAAAGTCCTCTGCCGTCCGGGTGAGGACTGCATCCAGCTCCTTCTTATATTCCTGATATGTTTTTGTGTATTCCATTAATTCCATCAGATCACCTCCATAAAGTCACTCTCCAGAGCATCCGCAAGCAGTGCCCCCTGCAGGCTCCCGTGCAATATTATCTTTTTCTCTTCCCGCAGTTTCTTATAACCTTCCCTGCGGGCCTTGTCGCTCTTCGCTGCCAGCTTCTTATCCTCTTCGGATAGGTTTTTTTTCACCCACTGCTGCCACTCCTGCAGAAACGGCATTGCATCATCCAGATCCTTATATGCCTCATTCAGTACGGACTTTTTCTGTCGGATGTTTCCTCCCGGCTCAATCTCCACCGTGTACCAGGGAGTATCCGGTTCTGCGCTGTGCCGGAGGAAGAGCAGATAGGTTTCTCTGATGTTGATCCTCTGGAAGTAAATATCACAGGTGTGGATGCAGTGTTTTAACACGATTCCCTCCCGGTAGATATCATCGATACTTCTGGGTGCCACGATGCAGTAAGTGCCGTTATCATACTCGTATTTCTTCAATTCTCCGGATTCCATGAGCTCCTGTGCCCGCGGGAAATCTATTTTCTTTTTTGCAATTTCCTCTGAGGAATCCAGCATGGATATCTTGGCCACTAACTCGTTATGTGCAATGGCAAGGTCTTTCGGTTTCAGCAGGAGTTCCCTGCTACAGTCCATCTTTAGTTTAACCATCATGTTCACGTAGTCGTTCCAGTCTCTCCATACTGCCGTTTTTAATTCGCGGCCTCTTAACGATCTCAGCCCTGCCTGTTTGTTCAGGTAGTTACATATTTTTTCAATGGTCAGATATTTTCTGATCGTGGATCCTTCCAGTTCTTTCGGGCTGATGTCTGCTTCGGAAAGCGTCTTTATATCGCAGTCACGCAGTATTGTATTCATCTGCTTTTCTTTCTGCAGCCAGATAAGCATTTCCATGTTGCCATCCATGTTTTTCAAGCGCTTCATCCGGGCGTTATCTATTTTAAGTATCTTTGCAAGTCCGCCGGACGCTTTATTGTCCAGTATTTCATCCAGCTGTAACCAACTGTCGTTTGCCATATCCTTTGCCAGCCTGTACAGGCCCGCCTTGTAAGCCATCTCAATGGAAGGATAACGGTGCTCCTGTCTCAGAAAATACCTTAAGCCTGCCTCCGTATAACCATGCTTCACAGCAATCGGATATGCTGTATGATATTTCTTAAATATCTGGCTAAAGTTTTTCCGATACATGATTTCGCGGTATTTTCCAATCCATGCATCCCGGTCCAGTGCCCAGCGCATTCCCCTCCTGCGGTAATCCGTGTAGATGTATGTCCCCCACCCCTTTTCTGTAACAATGGTCCTACGATACTCACGGATACCATAATCAGATCTGTTGACAGCCCAGTCATCCTTGTAGTCATATCTGTACACCGCAAAATCTCTCTGTACCAGCCCCTCTCTGTATCTCTGGATGCAGGACACCTCATATTCCCCTGTACAAAGACATTGCGTCTTCTTTGCCCGGGATATGTACATGACCTTTTTTCTGCATACTGGGCATCTTCCTTCTGCGTTATGCTTCGGTTTTCCCGGCAGTTTTACCTTGCCAATACAGGACGTGCAGTATCCTTCTGTTGAGCGTGCCGATCTATAAAAGATATAATTTTTCCCATCAAAGCCGTTGCGGTGCCACCAGTCTTTGAATCCCTTCGGAGGGTCTTTTATCGGCTCCATATCCTTATCCCACTGATCCGTCAATTTCTTTATTTTCTTATCCTCATTACGTTTTTTACAGCCTTCCTGCCACTTGCAAATGCCTAAAAATCCTTTTTCTTTTGTTCCCAGAAGCTTCTGTATCTGACTGCTGCCTTCCGGATTCATATATACATATTCATCCCATTTTTTATTGTACCAATTGCTTCCTTCCAGATTGTACCCATAGGCCTTTCGCCATTTGTAGGCTCCGTCCGTCTGCCTCTCCCTTGTGATATACTCATCACCCTCGTAGTTGATGAAGATATCCCACTTCGGTGTATACACTTTTTTGCTGATATCTTCCCGGGTGCAGATAGATACTTTCAGATATCCTTCTAACTGTTGACATCTGCCCGCGAGATGGTACTTTTCCTCGTTGATCTTTCCGCTGTAATTTCTCTTCGTCCCAGGCTCCTGCAATGCCCGGATCATGGCCGGAGTGGCATTCAGTGTCCTCAGCTTCTCCAGTTCACTTTTTCTCATTTACCCGCCTCCCTTTTGCGTCATAATACACATCCGGCAGGATCTTTATCCCGTCTACCTTAAAAGCACCGATTTCCACGATGTCCCCGTCGCCGTCGTCCCTGACAATGTAAAGGTTATCCCCTGCTTTCCCACGGGCTCTCGGATTTTTTCCCCGGACGATAACATTTCCATTTCTGTATGCCTCCCCGCTCTCCACCATTACGGCTGCTGCCAGTTCTGATTTCGGATGTTTTGACATCCACAACACTCCCAGACGATACAGGTCATCTATCGTAAGTTCTTTTACCAGCATAATCTCCGGTGCCGCAATCCTGCTGCCGTATCCGTCCTCGTCTATATTTCCCCGCAGTTCCACGGCAAAATATCTGTCATCCTCACCGGAATACCATCTCAATACTTCCAGAGGATTGTCTGTCGCATGGAAGCCGGTATCAGCACATCTCGCCTCCTGCTCGCTGTACCATTTCCCAGGTTCGTAATAGAACACGCCTTTTCCCATCGTACAGTTCAGGTCCTTATGGAATCCTTTATATGCACGCATTTCACACCTGCTTTCCCAGATAGTAGTCCAGTATGATCTTTTTTAAATCCTCCCGGCCACACATACCTATAAAGGCGGCACTCTCAGGAAGTCTTGCTGCCTGTATGATCCGCTTGTCTACCTCTATACGGTTCTCGGATGACAGCTTCAGCCCGACGGCCAGCACGTCCAACAGCTTCTTGTCCGGGTTAAATACAGCATTGGCCAGTGTATCTCTGTCTTCACCATCATGGTCCACCGGATAGTCTGTCAGCATCTGCACGATAAAGTCCTTCCAATCCTTTAATTGGCTTTCGAGATGCAGATCCTGTTCTTCCAGCTTCAGCTTGGCAATGGCGGCCATCGTCGCATTGCAGAGACAGTCTTCCGGGTCGTCACTGTCCATGTAATCCTCTGCATCCTCTTTCTCCAGTCCGCTCTCCTCTGCCAGTTTTATCAGTTCTGACAAATCTCCTGCGTTCTTCAGTTCTGCTGCCTTATCATTCAACTCTTTTACTGTCTTAAATTTCTCCATCTGATCTCCTTCTCCGGTTGCACCGGTGCAATATTGTCAAATTGTTATACTTTCCATGTTTTGTTGGCCTCAACAAAATCGTCTCTAACATGAGTACTCTACTCATGCTGTCAGTTTTTCGGCACTTCTGTAAAAATGTCTTTTAATGCCCGCTTCAGCGGCAGATTAAACCGCATCCACTCCGCATATTCGTGCTTTTCACTCTCTGCCAGCAGAATGTGACCACCATCCTCAACCTCCTGCAGGAGCATTTCCCACAGGATGGCATTCTTGACGTCGTTTCCCCTGGCGCTCTTCCATCCGTCCCGTCTCCACTTCTCCGGCCAGTGCTGCTGTATGGCTGCTGCCACATTGCTACACTCGGTGTGGATCACCACTGTACAGGCATAGTTGAGACGCTGCAGTGCATCCCTGATGGCATAAAGGACGGATGCGCTCTCCGTGGTATCGTCATACTCTGCGATCTGCGGAGCAGCTTCATAGTCACTGCCATTCTTACGCTTGGTCCTCATGATGTACATTACCCGGCCGGAGCCCTTTGCAGATCCCCGGAGAGTCGTGCCTATAAAGATATCCACTACTTTCAATTCATTTTCCAAAATCAACACCTCCTTACCCTGTTCGGCGGTTTCTTCCGCTCCTGTGTTTTTAACCTGATCAACGTGTAGCTCCGGTACAAAAATCCTGTGACCGGATTGATGCCCTCATGGATCCGGGCTATGTAATATCCCTTGGGTGGTTTGACTTCGGGCTTCCATCGGACCAGCTTGTCCGTCCGGGGCTCCGGGAGTGGCATATTGCGGCTGGTATTGTAGGAGGACTCCGCAATTCTGGGCTTGCCCGGTGTGCCGTCCGTCTTGACCTCCGCTGTGTGCTCGTCCTTGGTCAGGTAATTCGCCAGCTGCTCCATGTCATCTCCAGTAAACTTGCTGTTCCGGATCTCCACCACGTAGGTGCCACCCTTGGTCCATGCCTTGGTTACGATAGCCGCTGCATCTCCCTCCGGTGTCTGCTTGATCGCAAGATGGATATGCCAGGCTCCCTTGGTGCCGCGTTCGATGTTGCGGATCCAGTAGAGTGGGGCACCCCTTGCCCTGTAGATCTTCCGTACTTTGCTCATTGCCTTCTGGAAGTCCTTCAGCGCTTCCGCCATATCAGGAGGTCTATTCTCCATCGCATAGGTCCATGTGATAAACAGGTCTCCCTGGTCAAAGTACTGGATCAGCCTCCACCGACACAGCCTTGCCTTATTCCTCCGGTTGATCAACCGCACCTGTTCTTTCGTCGGCTTCTCCTTCTTCTGCCGGGTCTTTCCCTTCCCCCCATAGTTCCCGTCATGGTACTCTTCTACATCCAGTACATCCCCATGCTTCAGTCTCATTTTCTTTCTTTTAACCATGTCTCTGTATCCTAACTTTAATATCTTTATCAAGTGCGCAGGGGCTTTCGAAAGCCCCATTTTTCTTGACTTTTTTGGCTTACAGAGTTACAATTATCTTGTCTATATAAGTAGCTCTGTGAGCTGGCCGGCATCGCCAAATGCCGGCTTTTTTATTGTTCCGAATATGCCGGAGGCACTATGTAACTGCTCCGCGACCAGTAATGTCTTTTCTGCGGATTCTCGAGCAGATATTCCACACCGCGGATATCCTCGTCATACTTTTCCAGCGTCCTCTGAAAGTCTGCTCTTTCCCGCTGCAGGCGGTCCAGGATGACACTCACCGCCTCGTCTGTGACAGTAATGTAATGGATGCCATTATGCAGTTCCACGCGGTGCGCAGATCGGTATTTTCTGAGGACATAGGACATCACCTCGTCTGCCTCATGCGGGATCAGGATTCTAAGCGGTTGCGTCGGTGTCTGCTCCAGCATCTGTAATATTTCCTGTGCTCTCTCTTCTCTCACCGGTTTTTCCTCCTCTCAGCTGCTCCAGTCTCTGCTCCAGATCCTGTACTCTCTGGCGGTATTCTTGCCATTTTTCCACCTGATCCTCGCAAAAAAGGCAAAAAATAAAAAGCATAGCCGCCAAGCCCATGACTATGGCGATCTGCTCTCCTACCTCTGTTGTCCTAAAAACATCCCTCAAAATCCACGCTCCGAGGAGTGATATCACAATATCTTTATACATCCGCATCCCCTCCGTATATCTGTTTTCTCAGTTTCTGTATTGCGGCCAGTCTGCTATTACAGAGATCCTCCATAAGTTCCATCGTGCTCAATAAGGATTTCCTCTGTTTATCATTTGTCGTAATAATCTGCAAACCTTCAAAGTTATAATACTTAGCCTCCGGGACTGACTTCTTTACTTCCTCATAGACCTGCGTAGCCAGTTGTAAATTACATGCCTCCCAGTATTCGTGGCCATCTTTGTACCGTAAAACTTCGGTGA
>OGFQ01000361.1_pt1 | contig 35976 bp, 32 predicted proteins | sample 1570961 | NCBI WGS metagenome assembly OGFQ01 (sample SAMEA2582022, study PRJEB24529) | metagenome | biome: Human gut stool | place: China | collected 2011
TTTCATAAGTGAATTCATAAGATTAGTACTTGTTGCCTTCATAATTACATCTCTGATAAATGCACCTGAAAGTTCCTGTAAATCAGCAAGTATTCTAAGGAAACTGTCAAGCTGTTTCTCTGTAGGAAGATTACCAAATAAAAGAAGGTAAGTTGCTTCTTCAAAACGGAATCTATCTCTTGTAGAGCCTTTAATAATATCCTGGACATTATATCCCTGAAAATATAACTGTCCATCGACAGGTATCTTTCTACCATGAACATTCTCATTACCACATACATCAGAAATTTCTGTAAGTCCTGTAAGAACACCATTACCATTGCTATCACGAAGACCCCTCTTAACATCATATTCGATATATAAATTCTGGTCAATGGAGCCTGATCTTGTACACTCTTTAACGAGTTCTTCAAATTCACTTTTATCAACCGTTGTTAGTTCCATCATTTCCTGATTGTTCATTGTAATCCTCTTTTCTGCGCAATCTTTAGTACCTGCCTGATAAATGCCTGATGCGCTAGACATATACCTGCCAGAATATGAATAATTATACATATTCATACGTCATATTATGCGATAACTAATCATATTTTGTCAATTAGTACACTTATTATTTTTAAGGTGTTATTACATTTTCAAAAGATTATTAACTCAATCAAAGCTTTTACTTATTATTATTAATGAAATCTTACATTCATATCCACGAATTGATCTCCGAAGAAATCCCTGTATACAGTATCTGTTATCTCATCCATATAGTCATCTTCTACTTCATCGCCTGCATACAATATTCTATATTCATTACCAAGGAAATAACAGCTTGTATTGCTTAATTTCATTCCATTCTTCTTATAAAAGCCTATTCTCTTAATCATATAATCCTTAGCTGCACCCTCATCTGCATAGTCAGGATTTTCAACCTCAAGCATTAAGAGCCTGTCATCATTTACTGCAATATTCTTTAACTCCTGTAAAAATGTTGAACCTAAATGCTTTGAACGCTTATTCTTAACTATCGCAAGATAATCAAGAAGATATACATCTTTATTACTGCATTTTATAAAATACGCATATCCTGCAAGCTCTCCATTATCCTCAAACATTCCATATACAAAATACTGTCCTTGCTCTCTCTTTCTTAACATCTGACTAAGAGGCTTAACCTCTGATGCCGGAAAGTCTGTTACTATATGTTCATTATATATGTCTGTAATCTCGTCAGCCTCTAATATTCTTATGTAAAGACCATTTGCATTATCCTGTGTATCTGTGTTATTAATTCTAACGCTTATATTATCCATTAATATTCTCCTCATCATCCCTAAGTCCCATAACTGCTGTTGCAAGTTCGGTTAAATCTTTATATGTCCCTTCAACAAAGCCTTCCTTATTAATTACAAGGCAGTCATCAGCAGACACGAAAAGATATATATTTTCTGTATCCTGATTCCATTTAATTATATCGTCCCAGCTGAATGTGTCCTTGTCGTCTTCCTCATCGGTTACAACAATATATTCTGCGTCGATATCATATGTAAATGTAATTCCAACCATTCTTGAATATATATTATGGTACTTTCTTTTACTGCTTCTGTCCATTCCAATCATTCCTATATAAAGGAATACAGCCGCAGCACACGCATAAAATATTACCATAAACCAGTCGGCTTCCTCGCTCCCCATAATCTGGAATATAAGATATCTTATACAGCCCATTCCAAATAAAAGTCCGAAGATGTTGTATATCATTTTAAATATTTTGTACTTATTATTATCAAAATTGCTGGCTCTCATTGCCGCAGCAATGTACTCTTGTTTAAATAAGGTTCGATTTTTCATACTTCTCTCCTATTGTTTTATGTTATAATGTTTCTATTGTAATGCAGTCCATTTAATTTTACAAGTGGAGTAATCGTGTCTGTGTGCACCTGACACTAAACTGTTATTCTTTAATCTGTGCGCAGAAATGAGGTTTAATATGAATAATATTAATAATTCCAATAAATCCAGCCGTGCCGTTGCCTGCATAACCGGTGCAAGCTCTGGTATCGGCCGTGAAATGGCAAAGCTTTTAAGCAAGAAAGGCTATGACCTTATCCTTGTATCTAGAAATACTAAAGAAATGCTTCTTCTCTCACAGCAGTTATCTACAAGATGTGAAATAATAACCTGTGATCTATCTGATGAAAATGCCTGCATTAAGCTTGGCAGGACATTGGCAAAGAAGGATATATATATCTTCATTAATAACGCTGGATTTGGCGACCTTGGAAGCTTTGATAAAACAAGCCTTAATAAAGAATTATCTATGATTAATGTAAATATCAAGGCAACCCATATTCTTACCAAATATATGGTTAGGACTTTCAAGAAAAGAAACCGTGGTTACATTATGAATGTAGCTTCCAGTGCAGGACTTCTTCCGGGAGGTCCATATATGTCTACTTATTATGCTACTAAAAGCTATGTGACAAGTCTTACAAGTGCCATTAATGAGGAACTCCGTGAGGCTAAGAGCAGGGTTCACATATGTATGTTATGTCCCGGCCCTGTTAACACCAACTTTAATAATGTAGCTAATGTGACCTTTGCACTTCCGGGAATATCAGCCACTTACTGTGCTTCTTATGCATTAAGACAGATGTTTCGGGGCAAAGTCACAATTGTTCCTACTCTAATGATGAAGCTTGGCACAACTGTGGCAAAATGTGTACCTAGACAAATGGTTACTGCCATAACTGCAAGACAGCAGAAAAAGAAAATTATGTAATGTACAGGAAATGAGGAAATATGTCTAACACCAAAGTATATCTTGCCCCTATGGAGGGACTTACGGATTATATGTTCCGTAATGCCTTCGATGAATTCTTCGGAAACGGCAAAATTGACAAATATTTTATGCCATTTATATCACCTAACCAAACAGAAAAATTTCTAGCAAAGGAAATGCGTGATATTGACAGAAATAATAATTTAATCAATTCAATACCACAGATAATGACTAATAATTCAGAGGATTTCATATGGACAACCCATATGCTTTTTGATAACTTCGGATATAATGAAATTAACCTTAATGCAGGCTGTCCCTCTGGAACAGTCGTTTCCAAATCAAAAGGCTCAGGAATGCTTGCAGATACTGACAGGCTTGAACGCATACTTTATGAAATAATGTCCGATAATTACATTCAGGACAACAATATAAAAGTATCTGTAAAGACACGTATCGGAATTGAATCACCTGATGAATGGTACAATATCCTTGAAGTATATAATAAGTTCAGCCTTGAGGAATTAATTATCCACCCAAGAGTAAGAACTGATTATTACCGTGGTGATGTTAATAAGGAAGCTTTCAGGCTGGCAATTAAAGAAAGCCGCAACCCTGTATGTTACAATGGTGACATATTTACTCGAAATGATTATATTGCATTTCTTAAAGATTATGCTTATACAGATGAAAATAGCAAATCACCACTGCCACACTGCATAATGCTTGGTCGCGGACTTGTCGCTGACCCAGGACTTATCAATGTACTTATAAGTGATAATCCTTATGAATATGCAAGAAACCTTAAAGAGGATAAAGATAATATGCGAAAGCTCCATAACTATGTGTATGAAGAACGCCTTAAGATAATGTCAGGTGATAAGCACGCTATCCACCGTATGAAAGAAATGTGGTGCTATATGGAATACGCATTTGGTGACTGCAAAAAAGAAGCCAAGGCTATTAAAAAGGCTCAGAAAATGAGCGATTATAAAGATGCTGTAAATGTATTCTTTACTAACTGCCATTTATCTGAGCCTGCACATATTCTATTTTCCAAAAAATTCTAACATTAAAATATATATTATATTCTGTATGATTAATATATATTTACATATATCAGTTATTAAACTATTAAATTACTATCTTAAAAATACGCCTGTCAGTGCCTCTATCATATAAGTTGTATCTTTCACACCTGCTGTTTCATATGCTGAGTGCATTGCAAGCTGCGCAAGTCCTATATCGACAGTATTAACTGATACGTGTGAATTAGATATATTGCCAAGTGTTGAGCCGCCGGCTATATCCGACCTGTTAGCATATGTCTGGTATGGAACATTTCTTTTGTCACATATGTCCTTGAATATGGCATAAGACACACTGTCAGTCGTATATTTCTGATTGCCATTAAATTTAATAACAATTCCTTCATTCATATATGGTCTGTTAGTCAGGTCTGCCTTATCTGTGTGGTTAGGGTGTACAGCGTGTGCATTGTCAGCAGATACCATATATGATGAAGCTATTGCCATCATATACTTTTCCCTGTCCAGACCATACGCTATACTTATTCTTTCTAATACATCTGATAAAAATGTAGAGTCTGCTCCCTGCATTGTTGTGCTTCCGACTTCTTCATTATTAAATACACAGCATACATTTACTTTATCATAATTATCTGAAATACTATCCAATGCCTTAATATAAGCCATTAAAGATGAATACGCACATTGTATGTCATCTAATCTTGGTGCTGATATATATTCATCGTTGCAGCCCCATATTCTGCCTTTTTCCCTGTTATATAAGAAAAGTTCTGTTGTAAGGCTTTCATCTGCAACGCTTTCTTTATCCTTGTCTTCAGATTGTATACAAGACTTTATATACTCATCAAAGTTATCCTTGGCATTAATATCACCAAATAAAGGAAGCATATCCTTCTGTGGGTTAAGACTTGTGTTATCATTGACACTACGATTCATATGTATTGCAAGGTTAGGTATTACAAGCAGGTCCTTATCTGCATTTACAAGATATTCTTTAATGCCTGACCTGCTAATCGCTACTGCACGTCCTGCAACTGACAATGGTCTGTCAAGCCACGTTGACATTATCATTCCGCCATATTTCTCTACATTAAGGCTTATGTAATGTTTATCTATTGTTATCTCTGGATTTTCTTTTACCTTAAAAGAAGGAGAGTCGCTGTGGCTGGCTGTTATATTATAACCCTTATAGCTTTCTGCCTTTGGCATATTAAAAGCTATAATTGAAGAACCACCTCTTATTACATAATAACGTCCTGACGGATTAATCTTCCAGGCTTTACCCTCACTTAAGCGTATAAATCCGTTTTCATTAAGAACTGCCGCTATATTATTAACAACGTGGTATGGACTTGGACTTTTATATATAAAGTCTATCAACTGTTCAGAGTCTTTCTTAAACTGTTCATCTGTAAACTGCATTTTTTACATCTCCATTCCAACTATACATTTTTATTCAGTGCCTGTTTTTTATTTATTTCTTCTGAATTTCCCTGTACTGTTTCTTTGTGCTATTTTTTTACTTCTTTAATGATATTTTTATTTCTTTCTGCTTTTCCTTATCTTTCCTGCTATATAATAATAGATACCAACCGCTGCTGCTATCATTACTACAATAACAATAACCCTTACTGGCATGCTCATATTTAATACATTGCTATGCGAAGCATTATTAGTGCTTCCTGTCTTAATAAGTCCATTATCACTGCTCTCTGTACTGTTATCCTCTGAACTGACAAGCTTCTGCTCATTCTCATATGGATTATCTACAGAATATGTCTTTCTTACATAATTGTCAGGCTTTAAATCTACTGTATAATCATACACCTCATTTCTTACAAAATTATCTGTATTAGCAGCAGAAGTTGAATAAAGATTCATTCTTTCACCGGCAACAGCCTTGCAATATGCACGTCTGTCTGTATTATCCTCAAAAAATGTTATCTTTCCATTGATTGTATTGCCTGCAATATCAGCAACATAACTTCCCGTAACTGGATATAATATATAAAGTCCTGTGATTCCGCCTGAATGAACATATCCATGTTCTGATATATAGCCGTCAATATTAACTATGCAGTCACTTACATTGATATAGCCATCGGCATATATACCACCCATAAACTGCTCATCTCTGTCAGCAGAATTCTTATCTGCATCTGTACATACAAGTGTAACATCTGCCTCACAACCACTTATATTTCCGTTACCAAAGCCTGCAATACCCGCAGTTCCCCACATAGCTGCTGTTGATTTGAGGGATACATAACCTTCCACTTTACAGCCTGTGATTGTCGTATTATCCATATAACCTGCCAATATAGCAGCTAATATGCTCTTATTACGATTACCATCCTCATTCTCGCTTATATTTACATATGCACCTTTTATATTAAGATCTTTAATAACTGCATTCTTCGTTATTCCAAAAAGCCCGGCATAATAAGTATCATATTCTTTAAGGTTTCCATCATAAGCCTTTTCTGTAACATCTGTAACAGTATTAATGTCCATATTGTAAAGTGTATGTCCATTGCCATCAAATGTTCCATTAAAATTCCAAGGCTTCCAGCCGTCCACCCCAAATACTGACATATCAATATCAGCCATAAGGACATAACTGCCATCACTATTCTTAGAGGCTTCCAACAAATCCTTTGAGGTTCTTATCTCTATAGCCGATGTGTCATTATCTGCTGCGTAACACACAGCATTTTCTGGCTGATATACTGCCAGTACGCCTATTACTGCTGCAAGAACTGTAATTAACATTTTCCAATTCTTCTTTATTGTGCCTGTTATCATATATATCCTCATTTCTACGCACATTTTGGCTTATATAACGCTTGTATCAAGTGCGCTGTGACACTTACGCCTATCATTATATTAGGCTGCCACAAAATGCAGCAGCCCAGAATACAATTTACTTATTACTTAATGTTATACTTCTTCTCAAACTCATCAACCGGTATTGGTTTAGAGAAATAATATCCCTGATACATATCACACCCCATCTCTGCTAACATATAGAGCTGTTTTTTTGTTTCAACACCTTCTGTTATAACTTTCATTCCAAGCTTTCCAGCAAGTGTTATTATGCTTTCAAGAATATCAAGTCCTTTCGCCTCATTTTCTGAGGCTCTTAAGAAGCCCATATCAATCTTTAATACATCTGCACTTATGTCCTTTAACATATTAAGTGATGAGTATCCACTTCCAAAATCATCAATCTCTATATTAAATCCATAGTTCTGCAAACGCCTGATTATCCCCATATTTTTGTCAAAATCAGACATTAATGCTGTTTCTGTAATCTCTATTTTAAGATTAACAGGGTCAATGTCATATTTATCAACAAGCCCGACAAATGTTTCATATACATCTACAAGATAGAAATCCTTAGTCGATATATTAACCGATATGTGATACTGGTCTTTTCCCTCTTTCTTCCATTCGCTAAGCTTCTTAGCTGCTTTATCCCACATATATCTGTCAAGCCTATATATAAAGCCGGTCTTTTCAAGTACATCAATAAATATTGCCGGAGATAAAAGTCCTCTTTCAGGGTGCTGCCAGCGAACAAGTGCTTCTGCTCCGTATAAATTACCGCTAGAGTCTACCTGTGGCTGTAAGTACATTTCAAACTCATTATTACTTATTGCTCTCTCGAATTCTCCTATAATTCTTCTTTCTTCAATAGAGCTTTCAAAAAGTCTTTCTGTATAATAAGCTATATTGCTCTTATATTCATTCTTAATAGTTTCACTTGCAAGATTAGCCTTATCACACATAATACTTACAGGCTCTTCCAAATCACTTATATCATAAACACCTGTAAAAATGTGCAGATGGAATGAACTATCTTTAAAATAATCCTGCATCCTGTGAATTATAGATAATATCATATCAACACTGAAACTCTTCTTAGGAATAAGCATAGCAAAACGGTCACTGTTAATTCTTGCTGCTATGACATCATCACTGGCATATTCTTTCATTATCTCTGCCTGCTTTACAAGAACTTCGTTACCTTTTTCTATTCCAAATAATTCATTAACGAACTTAAAATCCCTTATATTACTGCATAACATACAATATGGCACATCTGCATTTCTATGAAGGATTTTGTATGTTTCTATGTAGAACTGATCCTTGTTATAAAGTCCCGTAAGCCTGTCATGGGTTGCTTTATACTTCTCTTTCTCAAGTGACTGTATGTCTTCTGTCTTATCATTAAATATGAAATAATCGCATACAAAATTATTCTTATCATCAAATATTCTCTTGTATACAACCTCATAATATTTCTTAATATCGTGAAAAGATACTGTTGTTTCAGTCTTCATCGTATCTTTTCTGTCACTTCCACGCTCATTAAGCCATTCCGAATATTTTCTCTCAACATCAATATATTCTGTTCCAATATTATAAATATTCTTTAATATATCATTACAATATATACATCTTCCCCTGTTATCGAAACACACAATTCCACTATTCATATCTTTAATAATAAGGGACAGCGTATTCTCTATAAGCTCATTAGGTATATATCTTAACGTGAAATAGTATATAAGAATACACATAATTCCGTATGCCGGCATAGACACATCATATATTGACTGTGACCTTATTGTCACAAGGTCAAGAATAAATACAATTAAAAGTGCTATAAATATTATCTCGTATCTGAAACTGTAGAACTTAGACGAGTTCGCTATCATAAACATAAAGGATAAAAGCAATAAAAAGAAAACAAGATAATTATATATAAAATGTGCCTTATAAAAGAAACTGGTCTTCACAAATTCTGTTACAATCTCATAATCATCAATCTCTGTTATAGTAAATATCTGATGATTCCATACATTGGCAATAAGCATAACGCTGTCTATTGCTGAAAATGCAATCATTACCTCTTTAATAAACTTAACTCCATGAAACAATCCTGTATAATATTGCGTGTAGTACATTAGAAGAATAAGAATCCAGTCAAAGCATATCAATGTAAGGCTCTTGCAAAGCGTTGTGATAGTTATTCCTGGAACATATATATACACAAGAAATACTATGCCACAAAATGCTGCAACAGCTTCATATATAAATACTATCTTTGCCAGTCTGCCTTTCTTATTCATTGCTTTATATGAACATATTCCCATAAGAATAATCTCAATAGCAATTAACAATCCATACATTATTCTCATCTGTAATCTGCACTTCCTCACCGTCAGTATAAATATACCTCTTAACTACCATTATTATACATTTATATGCTTTAATTTGTAAATATAAAATCACATAAAATTATATTTCATATAGTCATTTATATATGTGTTTCTTTTCTTCTCATCAACACATTAGTTCCTGACATTATAAGCATACCGGCAGCGTTGAACGCTAATACAAGTATTGCCGCTGTCATTCCTATTCTGTCAGCAAGGAAACCTACTATCTGTGGTGTAACAATTCCGCCTAATGCGGCAATGGCCAGAAATAATGACATTCCTGTTGTTGAACCTTTAATTATATTGCCAACACTTGATACTGTTGTTGGATATATTCCCGCAAAGAAGAAGCCAAGTCCTGCAATAGCTACAGTAATAACTGCAAGATTATGGGTTGCTGTAAGTAATATAAAGAATACTGTTGTAGCAACGCAGTATCCAGATATAAGCTTATTCTTATCAACCTTTGATGATATCTTAGCTGTGAGAAGTCTTCCAAGCATAACCATTATCCAGGTAACCGATACAAGGTTGGTTGCATATGTACTGCTCATTATATCCATGCTCTTAAAATATGTTACAAACCATCCATTTACGCAATTCTCAAGTCCAAGATATAAGAATAATAAAAAGCCCATTATATAGAAAATGCTATTTTTATAAAATGGCTTTGCATTGCTGTCAGAAGCATTTTCTTTAGCCTTCTTAGACTCCAGAGGCCAGTTATAGTCTATTCTCATCCACACATATAATATAACTGATAATGTTGAACCTATAATTATTGTATATGCAGCTGCTCTCCAGCCCAGACCAAAACTCGTGTAAAGCGATGTAATAAATGGTGCAATAAACGCACCTGCCGCAAATGTCATATGTAAAAGGTTAAGTGCGGCTGGTCTGCCGTTAGAATTATCATTAACAACTGCGTTATTGATTATGCTTACTGAGCCTCTGCCTATTCCAATAAGTATAAATGCCGCATATATAACCGGCACTGGTGGAAGAAATGTTATAACAAGCAGCATTACTGGTATAAATGCTGAAAATACAACAATTGTTGCTTTTCTTCCTATCCGTGAAGCCATCGGCGGATTGACAAAGCTCGCAAGAAGATTGCCTATTGCAAATGCCGATAAAAACCCTCCTGCTACGCTGTAATTAATTCCTGCTTCTTCTATAATATATGGAAGTATTGCTCCAACTAACAATACCATTGCTCCATTTACAAAAAATGAGAAGTAGCACGGAAATAATAATCTGAATTGTGATTTTGCTTTAGTATCCATATTTTCTCCATTCTATTTTCTATTAAACTTCTTTTAACCACTATTAGCTGCTATGAGTCTTCCTTGTTTCTAATAAGCTATCTAATTTATCTTAATTCTCCCTAGCTTTTCTTAAGCAGCTTTCTATAGGTCATATCAATGGCAAATGCCCCAAGCGGTGCTGTTATTATTATTGCTAATACTGCTACTATAAGCACTGTATTGCCACACGCAAGTCCCATTGACAATGGAACTCCGCCTATCGCCGCCTGAACAGTTGCCTTAGGTGTGTATGCAAGCATACAGAATACCCTTTCTTTCAGCTTCAGCTTAGTTCCTGCCATACACAAAGCAACTCCAGCCATTCTGAAAATTAACGCTCCTATTATAATCACGATTGCCGATACACCGGCATATGCCACATAGCCTATATCAACTGTTGCACCTACTAGCACGAACAGCATAACTTCTGCCCATACCCACATTTTATTATACTTCTGTGATAACCTGAAAGCCACCTCTGGTCTGTCCTTCTTAAGTGCAATCCCAATAAACATTACAGATATTAATGAAGCAAATGTAATTGGAGTATTTAATGATGCCTCAACACCCACAAGCAGAAGTGCCACACTTAAAAATATTGCAGCCTTTACTGTATCCCTGATATGAACCTTCTTCCAGACTACTGCCAGAGCTTTTCCTATTATAATTCCTATAATTATGCCAAATATTATTGATACTGGTATATTAACGAAGCTCATAACTGAAACATTGCTGCCTTGTGCCAGTGATGTAAATGCAGTGAACATAACTATAACATAGACATCATCAACAGATGCACCTGCTAATATAAGCTGTGGAATTCCCTGCTTTGTTCCATATCCCTCTTCCATAAGCTTTATCATCTCAGGCACAACTACTGCTGGCGATACTGCTGCCACAACCGCACCTATTACTGCCGATTCAATCAGGCTTACATCAAGCAGACGTGGTGCAAGTATAATCATACCAATCATCTCAAATGTCGCTGGCACAAAACACATAAGAAATGCCGGTCTTCCAACTTTCTTTAAATCTTCTAAATTAAGTGTCAGTCCTGCTCTTGTAAGAATAATTACAAGTGCTATCTTTCTTATATCTGCCGACACTAGAAGAATTGACGAATCCAGCATATTAAGAACATACGGTCCTAATATAATACCTGTAAATAACATTCCAATCAGTCCCGGCAGCTTTACCTTGCGGCATACCCAGCCTGCAGACATTCCAATTAACATTATCAGCGCTATACTTTTTAACATAACAATCCTCTTTTCTGAATAAATATTAGCGCAAAAATAGCTGACAGCTCCTGCGCTTTGCAGAAGTCATCAGCTTTATAATCAAGCGGTTATGAACGAAAGATTTAGCTATTGCTATCTCGTTCCTGGGAGAACCTCATTCCCAGTAATATTCCATCAACTTGTTAAGTATACAATATTGTTGGAATACTGTCAATATTCATAGTAATATATAGGCTTTAAAAGGTAAATTTATTCTATAGCCGGTCCATTTTTTCAAAACTGGCAGATGAAAATTGTAAATATTTATTATATGATGATGTCGGGGGCAAAAGCCCCCGACTTTGATACCTACGAATTGTTCCGTGCTACGCACTCCCACAATTCTCCCCAATATTCACAATCAGAACTTTGCAAATATGTTAGTACTATTCTTAAGATTCTGGGCAATACCCTTGTTTTCTATCATTTTATTGCTGATATTGACTATATCCTCAACAAGATCCTGTGTGCTTATAGCCGCATTATTAACTCCAGCAGCACCATCATCAACTACTGTTGTTATCGTATTGATGGAATGAGCTATTTCATCCATATTTTTCTTCAGGACATCTGTTTTCTCAACGAATTCATCCATTGCATTCTCTATATATGAAGCATTTTCTTTATATTTCACGCCGCCATCAACAAATGTCTGAAATTCAGGAAGAATAGTCTGCTGAAGATACGAAACCAGATTATTAGCATTATCTGATAGATTATTAACAGCAGCAACAACAACCGAGTTAATACTTTGTATCTTGTTGGCAGTTTCACGGCTTGAATCTGCTAACTGACGAATCTCATCTGCCACTACTGCAAAGCCCTTACCCGCTTCACCTGCTCTGGCAGCTTCTATTGAAGCATTGAGTGCTAACAGATTCGTCTGGCTTGATATATTAAGAATATCATTCGTAAGGTTATTTACCTGGTCAACGCTCTTACTATCTTCTATTGCCTTATTAAGAACATCTAATATATTCCCAACCTTTTCACCTGTCTGAACCATATTATATCTTGCATCACTCTCTATTTTTTCTGCATTTGCCTTCATTTCCTTTGAGAACTGATTAATATTATCTGACTTAGTTGCTATAATCTCAACATCTTTTAGTATATCATCAGCATTGTCATTAATAGTATTAACAGAAAGTCCTACATCCTGCATAGTTGCAGATAATTCCTCTGTCATGGCAGATAAATCTGAAGCACTGTCATTGGATTTGACAACACTTCCATCAACCTCAGCAACAACATTTTCCATATAGTTAGTATTCTCTATAATCAGCTTAAGTATTTCCTGCAGCTTATCCATAAAAAGATTGATACCGTTGCCAAGATCTGCTATCTCATCATTAGAAATAACTCTTACACGCTTTGTCAGATCTCCTTCTCCATTATCGATTCCATCAATAATATCCCTGATATCTTTATTAGTTGCGATAATTGGTTTGATAACATACTTCATAACACAGTATATTGCTACAATAATCAATATAACGCTTATAATAATAACTATGCCATTGCTGACAAGTGAACTTACATACACACTGGTAAGCCTTTCCCTTGCCTCAGAAGCTGTATCATTGGCATGAGTGCTTAACACCTCTATATCATTCTGGATTGCTGTGCTGCTATCACTTACAACTCCGTTAGCAATAGCATATGCTTCCTCATTCTTGCCTAAAGCACTGTATGCCATAATGTTTCCAAGCTCATATTTCATAGTATTATAATTACTTACTAATGAGTTATATGTATCCATATCATCATTCTGGACATATTTCTTATATTCATCCAGCTTTTGTTCTAATTCTTCCTGATTATCATTAATCTCGCCTACTACTGATATCATAGTATTAAGATCTGTTGCAATAATATGTGATAATCCAAGTGTATGAATAACCTGTATATCATTCTTTATTTCACCAAGATCTGAAACACTCATCATACAATTATCTGTTATATCAGCGGCATTAGAGTTAACAGTTCTTATATTGTTTATAGCCATAACATTACATATTATTGTTAAAGCACCTAGTATAAATACCGGCAATAATATCAGTGTCTTCAGGCTCGTCCTTTTTTTATTATTCATGCTTGTTCTCCAATCTTTTTCACATACAGTAAATCAACTTTGATCATCTTACTGCTACTTAACAGCAGAAGCTGTAATTTCATTAACTAATGTATCCATAACTTCCTGATCTGATAAACCACCATTATTACCACTAAGCACCGTATTAGCAAACTTCTTACAGGCATCCCAGTAGCTGTTTCCTACTCTTTGTAATGTTCCATACTGGGACTGTGCAATGATTGCCTGTATTGCAGCCACTTTTTTGATTTCATCTGATTCTGCTGCCTTACTGTTAGATGGTCCCTGATTTTTCTCTTTAAACCTAAGCTCCTGATTCTGCTGATTAGTCAGCCAGTCAGCAAGCCTGCATGCCCATTCTTTATTCTTTGAATAAGAGTTCACGCCCATCATCTTATAGCCTGTAAACGAAGACATCTGAACTTCCTTTCCTGCAACTGTATATGTTGGCAGCTTACAGGCACCATAATTCTCTCCCCAGGCTTCCTTTACATTCATAACATCCCATACACCACTTATTCCTGCTATAACATCACCACTTTTAATGTGTTCAGCTATATCTCCGTTAGGCATACTTACAAACCCTGGATTAGCTGCTATACTATTGAGAGCCTGTTTTATAGCTGCTCCAGTTATATCACCTGTCTGCGAATTCCAGTTACATTCATTAGTTATACCATCTGGTTTAATAGAAAGACTAAGTCCTGTATTTCCGAAAAATGTATAAAGATACCATCCTGAATCAAACTCCATAGCAACTTTTTTATTGTTAGCTGCTGCAATTGACAACATTTTATCTAATGACTTAACATCATCTTCTGAAAAATATTCTTTATTATAATACATAAAATATCCATTATCTGCTGTCATAGGATAGCCGTATAATGTATCATTCAGAGTCGCTGCTTCGACTGACTCCTTTACATTAGCTGCTGCTATTTCATCTGCATTGGGTACCTCTGTCAGAACTCCGCCAGCCGTTAATGATATAATCTGATCATCCGGAAATGAAAACACATCTGCACCATTGTGTACATCTGTAAGCATAACATCACGAACCTGTGAATCTGCCTGGATTTCAACCGTTATATCAAACTCTGCTTCATCTTTATATTGTTCCTTAAAGCTGTCTAGCATTTTGTTCATGACATCCAGACCATCCTTTTCTGTCCACACCTTTAAAGAGACAACTTTATCTGTACCACCTGATAACTCCTCTCTGTTGCCACCTGTTATACCTGCATTACCACATCCAGATAAGACAATAGAAGATATCAAGCCAACAATGCACAATTTCCTTGTTATTCTTTTGTTCATATTAATATACCCCTTTTGTATAAATTTACGTTCTTAATATACCGATTAGAATCTAATAATAAATGTAAAATCGAAATCACAATCCAATTTCCTTTAGATTACTTCACACGAATTTGACAAATCATAATAGAAATTTAATTAACGTACTAATATATTATATTTATTGTAGGCTTTATAACAGTATTTGTCAATCAATTTACCTGCTGACCAGCTTATCCTGTACAGTCTTTTCAACACTTCTGAAATAGTAAGAATTGAGATAATGATTTTTTATAATAAACTTCCTTAGCGTTTATTATATTTATTGTCTGTTGTTGTCAAGGGTGTGTATACAAAACACATTAAACACAGGTCGAAGAAGAATAAATCAGAATAATTATAAACTATTTATAAATTATTAGCACTCACCACTTGACAGTGCTAATAATCAGGTATATAACATAGTCAGAACAAAGGAAAGGGAGTTAAGAAATAGTAATTAAGATAACGCCATTCCAGATGTTCCAAAGAAACAAGGTAATAGTTCAGATGAATATGTAATCCTGGGGATTGGTTATTTATATATCCAATCTGAATGAACGAAAGGTTCAGCCGAACAAATAGTTTATTAAAAAAGGAGCGATGACTTATGTTAATGCCTAGTATTTTTGGAGAGAATTTATTTAATGATGATTGGATGAACTTCGGATTTCCTGAAGTTGAAAAAGCTTTATATGGCAAACACGCCAGCCACGAAATGAAGACTGATGTCAGAGAAACTGATTCCGGCTATGAAGTTGATATTGATTTACCTGGCTTTAAGAAAGACGAAATCAATATACAGCTTGATAATGGTTACCTTTCAATCAGTGCCGCTAAGGGTCTTGATAAGGACGAACAGGACAAGGAAGGCAAGTATATCAGAAAGGAACGTTATGCCGGCTCTATGAGCAGAAGCTTCTACGTTGGTAATGCAATTACTCAGGACGATATAAAGGCTAAATATGAAAGTGGTATTTTAAGACTTTCTGTTCCAAAGAAAGCTGCTGAGGAAATTGAAGGTGCTAAGAGGATTGCTATTGAAGGATAATCCGTACAGGAATGTATGAATTGGCCTGATTGGTAGTGTACTTAGCATCTGGGACTGCAGTTGTTAATGTAGTTCTTGCCAAGATATGAGTTGTAATTGAATAATTAAGAAATGCCAGTAACTAAGGTTGAACTTAGAGACTGGCATTTTTTATATTTTGCCATAACAAGATATCCATTATCCCACTCAACTACTTTCGTATATCTCTCCAATTTACCAGAAATGATAAAACGAACTCTTTGATTATTAAATTCAAAAATTGTACACACAGAACACCTAAAACGGAATATAATGGTGTGAACACGCTATTTTATGGGAGTTTGAGGTGTTCGATGACTGCGGGAATTGCATAGCAATGAAGCAATCCGGTTACATCAGCGAGTAGCAAAATTTACTTTTGACACTCTCATCATTTATATTGTATCATTAGATTTAATGATGCCGATGTCAAAAATCCACGGCTTTAACGCTTACGGATTGTTCCGTGCTACGCACTATTATATTTAATTTTAGCAGAATCAGTATTGTGAAAATGGAGGGCAGTATGGCTATTGTTGTTGCTAAAAAAATAATTGAAATGTTTTTTATAATGCTTTGCGGAATAGTTCTATATAAAACTGGTCTGATTGATGATAAGACTGTTCCAAGGCTGTCAAACATTCTTCTTATGCTGGTTTCACCTCTTATGATATTCCAATCTTACCAGATGGACTTTGACGGTCATCTTATGTGGGGGCTTGGTCTTACACTCATTGCAGCTTTAACAACATTTACAGTTATTATAATATTAACAAATATACTAATCAGAAATACTGAATATAGCAGAAACGGTATAAGTATAAGTTCTGCTTATAATCTGCAAAAAAACAAAATTCCTGTTGAGAAAATTGCCCTTATATATTCAAACAGTGGTTTTATAGGACTACCTCTTATCAATGGCGTCATTGGCCAGGAAGGTGTTTTCTATATGACAGCTTACCTTACTGTATTCAATCTGTTATTATGGACACATGGCGTTATAGTCATGGGTGGAGCAGGTGACTTCAAAACTATATGCAGGAATCTTTGCACACCAACCATTATAGCCATATTCGCTGGTGTTATATGCTTTGTTACCGGCATAAAAATACCTGCTGTTATAGATAATCCGATTCAATACATAGCCAATATGAATACGCCACTTGCTATGCTTATAGCTGGTGCTAATCTTGCACAGAGCAATATTGTAAGCAGCCTCAAGAGTCTGCGTATGTACTATCTTTGTGCTCTTAAGCTCATCATATTTCCTGTAATCGGTATGCTTATTCTTTATATTTTCAACTTCCAGAGCTTTGATTTTAATGTACCGTTTACCGTATTCATAGGAATGGCCTGCCCTGCCGGAGCATCTGCTATTATGTTTGCAGAAAGATATAACAAGGATTCACTTTACGCGACAGAAATATTCGTGCTTACAACTATATTGTCACTCATTACAATACCTTTGTTGTCAATATTTGCGATAAAGCTGTTTGGTCTGTAAGTGAATTATGAAGCCTGTCTGTAAAGTCTATCTATGAAGCACGTCTGTAAAGCCTGTCTATAAGGTATGTCTGTGAAGTCTTTTTATGAAGTCTTAGAACTACTTACTGGAATAATGCTTTTGGCAAATACTTATGTATGCAGCACTTGCTCTTAACTGTCTCCTTGCAGCATCAGACTTTGACTTAACCTGTTTTAAACTTGAATATACACCCTTTTCCACTCTCTCAGATTAACACCTATTTTCTTATAAATATGTGCTCTAATAGTTTCCTGTGGATTATCAGGATTTTGTTGATGCACCTCTTGAATACAACAGCACACAAGCAGCATTACTATTTTTTTATTTCCGAAAAGGCTATAAAATTCTTACCACTATATTCTAATATGCCAAAACTTTGCTCTTCATACTTATTATAAATCATTTCATTTACATCAAATTCTTTTCTTGAATTATTGATTTTAAAAACCAAAACATATCGTTTCTTTTTATCTAAAAAACTACCGCTCTTTTCTGCTATCGCAAAAATAGAATAAGCTCCACCATAATTTACCATTGAACCTTCTGTCTGGTCTAAAATACATTTTGATTCTAAAATAGCTTCTTTTTTCATACTAATTTCCTCCCATTTACCCCAAATCACTTCTGTATGTCATCATTTATACTTTTATATTGTAAATGATATCTATGAAGCCTGTGAATACATACTATCAGCAATGCTAGTGCTGCAATATAAATAAACAGGCACATCATTACCATATCAGGAACTTTAAAATTCACAAAGGCTATAATCAGTGCAAACACAATATCTGCAATTGCTATAAAATACCATTTTTTTATATTCTGTTTGTAATCTTTAATAAGTTCCTCTCTATTAATTTCCTTATCATTATAGCCAAAATCGAGTTTATATAAATTAATTGGCACTCTTTCATCATTCATTACTAATCCCTCCTTTGAATATATATCTACTCTGTCACATAAATCTAATAAAATGCTTCTTTCGTATGGTATAGCTCATCGCTTATATACATTATAATTTATTAATTTATAACTTTCTTTATAATAGATATCACTTTACAAACGATATTTTAAATATTATGCTATTTTTATATTTAAAGTCATTAGAGGGAGTAAAAAATATGCCACGACCTATAAAAGATAATAAAAATTTTGAAATAAGCAGAAGTATTGTTTATAACGGAAAAGATAATAATTTTCACATGGCATCAATGAGTGCATGTACAGATCATTTTGAGATTGGTTTTCTGATATCGGGAAGTCATCATGTATACTCAATTGACGGAGAGTGGGATGTACTTAAAGGATATGTTGGAACAATACCTATTGGATTACAGCACCAGACCTTTTATACCAGCAATGAAGTACATAACGGCATACTTATAAAATATTCATTTGATATAGCTGATTATATAAAATCTGAAATATCTGCTGCTGCATTTAACAGATTCTATAATGAAAAATATCACATTCTGAATCAGGAGGATCAGCATGCTGTCCAGAATATTTTTGAGCAGATGCTGACGGAATATAATATTAATTCATCATACACAGACTCTAAATTAAAAGCACTGCTTACATACTTAATTGTGTTTATTATTGAGCACCAGTTACCTCATAATATAAACTGCAATTCTGTTAAGAAAATAAATAAAAATATTAATGATGTTATGAGATATATAGACTCTAATTATCAGGATGATATTAATGCAGATATTATCTGTAAAACATTTGGCTTTTCCCAATCTCACTTTTCAAGATTGTTCAAGCAGAATACAGGGGAAGTTTTTTCAAGATATTTAGCTAAGGTAAGATTAGAACATGCTATTGTTTTATTATCAAATACTGACAAATCTATAGATGAAATTGCTTACGAATGTGGATTTAACAGTACAAGCTATTTTAGTTATGCATTTAAAAAGGAGTTTCTTGTTTCGCCGCTTAAGTATAGAATGCGTATAAATGATTAAAAAATCCCCGAAAACTCGACGTTTTCGGGGAAATTGTTGTTTTTGATATTTTTTGAATTATCTCTTTGAGAACGCTTGGATAGCTTGAAAAGCCCTTAACTAAGGGATTTGTAGTTGGTAGTGTTGCATATGTGTTTTATACGCAGGACTGCCCAAAACAGTTCACGACTTCTCTTCACTTACAAATAAACACTTTTTTACACGAAAGAATCTACTTATGTTTAAGGTAATCTTTGCAATGTATATCCATGAAACAGGCAGTGTGGAGGTCAGCATCGATGCAAAAATTCATGTTTCTTTTGACTGTCAAAAATGCAATGCTTCCGTTCATCTAAACGCGCCTTCTGATATTGCATATCTTATATGGCTTGCAAGGAAGAACCTTGGTTGTATGCCCAATTGGTTAATAGAGACGGTGGATTGCAAGGGTATGTAGAAGCGATAGGGGAGTTGAATCATGAGTTCTTCCCTTAACATTGTCCGATACACAATATATTAAATTCTTTTTATCACTCTATATCTGTATTTACAATTGCTTTTACATAATCTAAAAGAGTAGTAGTATAGTATTCAAAATATGTTATACTATTCTCCTTAAACTGATTCAAAAATGCTCCCGCACTTTTTATTGCTGCATTCGATGTCTTTTGTATTACCAAATTATTAAATTTCCTCTCTGATTGTATTGACATATGCGATATTTTGTTCCTTACTGTTTTCATTTCATTAAACTCTACTGGCATACTACTCAATAAATTATACGGTCCACTAAATTCAAAATATAGCTTAGCTAATGTAATAACTTCTTGAAGATTTGTCCAATCAGGATACTGCTTTGTTCCCTTCAGTATTTCATATGCATGTTCTTTGTCTACTGGACATGCATATCGGTTATATGTAATGCCCTGCATATCCGATTTTCCTGTCATATACAACACAAAACTATCTTCTAAAAATTTTTCCCACAACATATATATATTCATAAAAATTTTTTCTATCATTAAAAAGTGCATATTGACAGTATATAGATTTTGTTCCACATTATTTATTAATTCATTACTTGCAGCCACCATTTCCAAGTAATTTTCATATTGTGACTCAAATACATTATAAACATTACAAATCTCATCCATTAGTACTATCCTCTGCCAACATATTTAATCTCTTTACAATATATTGGGTTCTTATAATTCGTGATTCAGTATCTGACGTTGCTCTAGAAATATACGTTACAAACTCTCTCTCTTCCTTGCTAAGATCATCTTCATCAATCAGACTCTCTATAGAATCTAAAGTGTTTCGTATTTTGCTATTATTAATACATTCAGAGTTTTCTATTTTTTCAAATCCACTCAAACCATATTTCATGTTATATAATGCCAAAAATAGTGAGTAAAACAGAGCTGGTTTTCTAAACTTTGTTCCTTTAAGACCTTTATCATATAATATTGTAATCTGCGAAATTATATTATCAAACCTTTCCTCAATAGTATCCATTTTTACAAACTCTTCATCGTATTTTTTGTAATATGATTTAATTTTTTTTCTATTTTGAACACCATCAAGCATAGCAACAATCAAGTCAGCTGAAAGTTCTACCTCATTCATTCTCATTACTTGATATTCTGTAAATATTTTGTTTTCTATCCAAAATGAATTATATTTGTAACTCAGGTTATATACAAGTTGTTTAAAGTACCCATAAAATTCAGCATTAATTAGCTCTTGTTTATTGAGTGGTGTTGAATACGTATTTAATCTAGAAAAGATATCCATGATTTCACTATCATCTACACCAAGTAATGTATCCACTGAAAATTTATATGTCAAAAAAATGTTCTGATATTCTTCTGGCAATTCTGAAAAATATTTATTTCCACATTCCTTGTTATGAACACTACTTACCTTAAACCCATCATTCAAATACTCCAATATAGTTCTCAATCGTTGCTGACCATCAACAACCTCTCTTACAGTTTTCCTTAACTTGACATCCGTTATTTGTCTAATAAAAATCTTTGGTAACGGTTTTTGTCTTAGTATACTGTCAATCAAAAAAGATTTCGCTACTGGTTTCCACACTGTTCTTCTTTGAAATTTAGGTGCTAACACTAATTGTTCTCTTTCGTTCCATTCCAAAAAATCATTTATGCTATATGTTCCTGGTTCAAATTTTGCCATTGTATATTCTCCTTTTAAAATGCTCATATTCACCTCTATAAATAAAATCTATAGAGTATTTTACCAATATTATTTCAAAAATATTCTTTAATATTTTTATAATCAATCTCATATCTCCTGTCCGTTATAAAATCCAGTTTCTCTCACGATATTATTCTCATACCATTCCTTTGGAGCTTCACTGCTATTGTAAGCCTTGTCCAGCATCTTATATATTTGAGGATATCTTACATCAAATCTAAGCAATGTTTTTAATTCTGTTGTCTGTATTGGCAATATCTTCATTCCAGTTATGCAATCAGTTCCTGCAGCATTGTAGTACTGCATAAATCTTCTAGCTCTAAAATCAGATACAACATTTATATTTAGGTTTGTTGTTACAAAAACACAATATGCCTCATCTTCTGGATGTAACAAGCAATAATCCCCTAAATGTCTTGATACCGGTTCCATCTCCATTCTTCTTTGATTAGAGCCATCTGCCAGAGTTGCTTCCAGCAGCAAAGTATGTTGAGGATACCACTCTGATTTCTCATACTTCCATACAATATCTGCTTCTCCACCGCCTGCATGAGTCTTTGGCAACAAATCCGCCTCCAGTGACAAGTTCATAAATTTAAGTACGTCGCCTTTTCTATCACTAATTATATACCAAGCAATCCCCAGTACATACTCAAAAATAGTCGGTATATCAGCATTGTCGGTAACTAAACTTCTTATCTCATTATCGTCTCTATTCTCAAAATGGGTAAATAATGTAATAAGTGTATCCTTATCAAATTTTTCATCTATTAGCTTATTAAAACGAGCATATCTTTCGTCCTTAATAACCTGACGAGCTGATTCCTTATCTGTAATACTTTTCCCTAATGATTTTCCTAATGTCTGATACAAGCTATACGCATCAATCTTTAAGCACGGATGTATATCTTCAAGATTTACATTTTCAGAAATAAGCTCCGTTTCCTTATATGCAATATCAAGCAATTTATCAGATATATTTTCAATATAACATTTTGGTAAAACATCAAGTTTAACTTTATTATCTTCAAATAAAACGATATCTGTAATCTTAAAGTATCTTCTATTTAAATCAAAATAATCTGATAACGTAGCTTTGGCCTTAAACAAATGCATAATTTTGAAGAACTCTTCATTGAATGCTTGTGTAGACTCTGCTTTCAATATCGGAACATCATTCAAGACTGATAATCCCATTCTAGAAATTACACTTCTTGCACTACTATTAAAGAAATATTTTCTCCAGGCACCTCCAACCTTACTATTTGTTAGCTTCTTGGTTGCCTCATAGAACTCTAACGCCACATCTTCCTTTGAGAAAACAATTATGTTCAATAGCCTGTATAAATCGTAATATGGCTTATCATACCTTGCACTTTTACGATTTATTCCAATATTACATATTAATTCTTCTGATGTTTCTTCTTCCTGCAACATAGCCAATGCTGTTTTATAATTATCCATTTTCATTAATACAGAGAGAATAATATCTTCATAATTCATTTTCCCTTTTCGTGATTCTTTAATTGATTTAATAACCATATCTGTGGTTTCTTTATTAACACACAAAGGCAATAAATATGTAAATTCATCATATGTAAGATATTCCACCTTGCTCACAATATATAGAAAAACTACAAATGGTCTAACCTTATTACCGTCCACATCATTGGAAGTTTTAAGAAGTTGTTTAAAATATAAGAAGCTATCCTTTGGTATTTCAAGCAAATTATCAGAAGAAAAATCTTCCGATTCAGAAATATTAATTAATGCTTCTCCTGCTGCCGTAATATTTCTTTCATCATCCAATAAACCTATATCCCTTAATCCAGATGTTTTCTCTCGAGCATCTTTATCTGGTCTAGGCGCATCTCCTTTAATAAAGCTGCTCTTTTTAAGAAATTCATAGTACTCCGTTTGAAAAGCATTATTACCTGTCCATATTTTTTCTTTGTTTTCCGGAAGATTTCTGAATTGTTGTAACAACTTCATTTGTAATTCTATACTCATGTTGAAATTATCAGTTCTATAACTTGTTGTACCGATGGACCAACAATAACTCTTGAAACCTATTTCATTTGCCATACGCACATCTCCTTCTTCTAGTAATTAACAACTAATACTTCCTTTGTAACACCTTCTCGTTTGGTATGATAATTTGAGTTTTTATAATCATAATCTAATGATATAGCCTTAAACTTTTTATGTTTTTCTATCCAATCTGCAAGAATTTCATTCTTTTTACCTTTACTCTCGAGAACATTAGATAATGCAAATCGAATTCCTTTTTTATCCAATTCTTCCAAATACGCCAACAAATCATATTCGTCCTGCTCGTTCCAGCCGTCCTGCTCATTATACGTTGCACATGTTATCAAATAAGGCGGATCTACATAAAAGAAACTTTTATCAGTAAATCCATCTATATTTACTTCTCTAAAGTCTCCTGTTGTAAATCCATAATCTCCGCTTTTTATTCTGTCAAGAAATCCTTCTAATTTTTGTTGCATTTTTAAATTAAAATCTCTTTTACCTACTGGCAGATTAAACTCACCTTTCCTGTTAAATCGCAATTGATTGTTGAAAGAATATACAATCAACAAATATAACATTAAGTAATACTCATCATCCCGCTCTTTTTTACTATTAAAATCTTTTCTAAGCTTATTATATCCGTCTTTGTTATATGCCCCCAATCCTTTAGAACTTTCACAGCCATAGTATTCATATCCATTTTTACTTACAAGTGATAAATCATATTTTTCTATTGTTTTATATATCCATATGAATATTTCTTCTTTAGATAATCGTTTAAATGTATCTAATAATCCCATTAAATATTCATTTGAGTCATTGAACTGTACTTTATTACAATTTACATTAATTCCAACATTACAACCACCACAAAACAAATCAACAACCTTATCTGCATCCTTGGGGAAGAAAGGCAGTATTTGAGGAAGCAATTTATACTTTCCTCCAGTATAATTTAACGCTGATGGAATTATTTCTTTTTCACTTTCATAACATTTACACAAAAACAATCGTTCTTGATTATCTTTTATATCGGACTTTCCAGTTGAAAATGCTTTATAATCCTCTGTATATACCTGAACTTCTCCTTTTTTTTGAAGTATTCGCATTATATCATCATCACTTATTTTGGCATTGGATCTATCATTTCCTTTTTCCGCCATATTATTGTATGAAAGCATAATATATTTAGCATGAATTAAATCAATTAATTCTTCAAAAGCAACAGTGGCTTTTTTCGTGCAATAATCACTCTTTAACGATGTTCTATCCATCTTTCTTGCGACTCCAAATACTTCTGGTTTTTCCCACCGAGCAACATTTTCCAAGAGATGATATGCATCACAATACTGTCTAGAATTATATGGTGGGTCAATATATACTAAATCCGCCTCAATATTGGGGACTAGCTCATTTGTATCCATGTTATAACACACATTATTTTCATTTAAGTTTTCATCAGGCTGTGGTGCATATAGTTCTAGATGTTTTTCAAATTCTGCTCCCTTTCTATATGCATCATAATGTCCGCATGTATTAGCAATTTTATCCATTGCATACAACAAAGATGTTACTAATAACGCTCTTTCTCTTGTATTAATTTCCCCTTTTTTATATCTATCTTCTATATCCTGTCTGATAAAACCAATCTTTCTACAATCCATAAGCGAAAAATACGTATCTGCAAAATTTTCACTCATATAATTATCTTGTTCAACAACCTTATTATTATAATAAACAATTAAATCTATTATTTTGTCTTCAGAATAATCTTCACTGCTAAACCAAGCTACATGACATATATAATTACTGTACATAATATCATTTGTGATAATCTTTCTATCTGTAAAAGCTGATGCTACAGCACCTGTTCCCGCAAATATATCTGCTACAGTATTCACATTTTCGCATTCTTTTTCAATTACCTCTTTAATAAAAGGCAAAAGCTTATATTTATTTCCTAAATATCTTCTATTATTTATTTTCGTCGTTTTATATGGAAGCTCTTGCACTTCCGGCTTTTCCTCGACATTATTTTTTTTTATATATTCTTTAAGCCTATCATAAACCTCTTCCGTCCACATAGGTCTTCCTTTTTCATTTAATTCAATCTCTATCAATCCATTCTCTTTTAAATAATATAAATATGATCTCGAAATGTCTAATTTTTTTGCAATTTGAATTGCCGTATAATTCATATTTCCATCTCCATTTTATGCAACGTATTTCTTTCATTATTGGACACTTTTTATTTAATTATACCATTATATTGGGTTTTTTCAATGGTTTATTTGAAGAAACGATTATATTTTGGATGCTAACATATAATAACTTTGTTACAAGTGTTAGCATCCATTTTCACTTTACCTCCCCTCATACACATCCCACAATCTCTTTTGTTCCGCACTTATCCTCAATATCTCTTGCAAATCTCTTGCCATCGCATCAACATTAGCATCCATCTGCTCAACTGTCCCAGTACGATTACTTACCTTAATCTCCACCTGCATTATCTCCTTGGAATAGTATTCCTTAGTCTCCACATTCATATATCCATACACCGAATATGAATATCCACTACTTTTTTCGATAAATACCGGTGCTACCTCTCCTTTTGAAGTATTCCACCTCATAAGCCTTGGAAACCAACACAATCCCTCTTTTATCAGTTCTTTGAATGCCTCTAGCAGTTTTCCGATTTCATACAATATTCCACGAAATGAATTTCCGGCATCAATTGTTTTATCTGCTTCTACCTGATTGGCATATTCTTCAATGGTGGGGGCAAATAATCTGAATGATGATACAAATGCTTTGATTCTATCAAGCAACACCACTGCTTCTTTTGCCTTATCTGTGGTATATTCAATCTCCTGATTTACAGATTGAAGTTCTAACCTTTTTCCTTCCAGCTCATTTGATATACGCTACGATTCTCTCTTATCCATATCCGACAATGACTTCTCAATATTCCTCTTACTCTCAAGATATGAAATCTCGCATTCCAGCTTTTCCTTCTTATCCGTATATTCTTGCTCCATAGCCTCATTTTTCTTAACAATGGCATCTGTTTTCTCATTTAGTTCCTTAGTCTGTCTACACTCCAATTCCTTATAAGCAATCTGTGAAGCAAGCAACTCAATCCCCGCATCATGCACCTGTTCCTGTATCTGCTCCAGATGCTCTGTTTCTTTTGCTACTTTATATTCTGTTACGGATAAATCATGATTTCTTCCAAGACTTTTTTCTGATAAATCTTCATGTGTATGATATCTGAAGCACCTCCCAGCTTCCTCTCGTAATTTATCCTGTAAAATTACAGATAGCGTTTCAGGTGTGAATACATTCCTCTTTGAAACCTTCTTCCTAAGTCCTCTTTTAGCCCCTTCCCATACCGGAACTCCTACCACATGAACATGTGGACTGACTTCATCAAAGTGAATTACTGCATTTGCAATTTTAAATTCCGGCAACAGTTCCTCCAGCTTTCCAATCAGAAAACTATACACATAATACATTTTGTCCTTTACATCATCATGTGCCTGCCAAAACTCTTTATCTCCACATTGGAAAATGATTTCAACAGCCATATCCTGTTCAAGCCCTGCCATATGTTCAAAATAATCATCAATCTTTCGGTCTACTCTCTTTTGTTTTTCATTGTATTCTTTTATCACTTCATCAAATTCCTGATGATAAACATTCTTCACATCCTGAAGCAAATCATCTGTTCCTCGTAAAACTATAATATTATCTTTGCTATAATCATCTGATTTGTACTTTCTTAAATTATGTTTTGCCACTCCAAGCAATTTACTCTTACTTGTGATAGCACTTTTCTTATTGCTAATGTGTGCTGTATACGACGTATTTCCCATAAGCAAATCTCCTCTCTTATCTGTAAAAATTTCTCTCGGAGCACATGCTTATCATCTTGGCTCTGCCACAGATGATAAACCTCCTAGCAGTTTTGGCAAACCAAATCTGCGGTGGCTCTCCGAGGGGTTCAATATTAACTGTTACAACTACAAAGAGTTTAATAATCTGTTTTTTTAAGAAATACAGACTCTAAACTCTTATAAGAATTTAGAATCTGCTTTTCCAAACATTCGGATTGTTAAACTCTTTCATCTGGCATAATCCATGTCCAAAAACTTGTTCCATCATCTAACTTACTTTTTCCTGAAGTAATTCCCAGTTTCTTCTTAGCAGCGAAAAGAGTATTTCTTTTAATTCCTCTTTTCGCTGCTTCCTGTAAAATATCATTAGGTGCAATCTCCTTCGATGACCCAAAGAACTCTTTGATAAAGTTTTCTGCAATATCAAGTTTCTTTTTGCCTCGTCCTTCATTCCTCATCAGTAATTCATCAACTATTTGATTATGCTTTGAAAAATGATATTTGCAACAAAGATTATTCAAGCTTCGTTAATATTGTTCAATACAAGGAGCGTAACCCTAACAAATATGATAGAAATAAGTTTGAGAAAAATGAAATTGATATTATCTGGGAATAAAAGGAAGATAAATATTATCAGATCGTATTAATGCTCCTATATAGCGGAGTCCGTATCTCTGAAATGCTTGATTTGAAGAAAGAGAATGTTCATCTTGATGAACAGTATTTTGATGTTATCTGTAGTAAAACAGAAAATGGTATCAGAAAAGTTCCAATAGCAGACAAAGTTCTGCCATATTACAAGGCTTGGTATGAATCCTGCCCTGAATGTGAATATTTACTTCATACAGAAGATGGAAAACATTTTGAATACCGAAACTACTACGATAGCTATTTCAAGCCATTGATGGAACAGCTAGGTATTAATCGTACACCGCATTGCTGCAGACACACATGTATCTCAATGTTAGCAGAAGCCGGTATTAACCAGACGATTATCAAAAAGATTGTGGGACACTCAGGTGCAATGACACTCACAGAGAAAGTGTATACCCACTTTGATATAAAGGAGCTTGTAGATGCGATTAATAAGATTTAAACAAAGAAAAGGACATTCCCCAGTATCGCTACTGAAAAATGTCCTATACATATCAATATCTTTGTTGCATACCTGCTGCATATGTGTTGCATTCGATGTAAATTCCAGCACATCTGACAGCATTCCACAACTTCTGTAACCCTTGAAAAATGGGATTTTCTTGATATCTTTGTTCTTGTAATTCTTTTGCAAAAAAGAATTTATTATCTCTTTGAGAACTGTGGAGCACGACGAGCTGCCTTTAAACCATACTTCTTTCTTTCCTTCATTCTTGGATCTCTTGTTAAGAAACCAGCCTTCTTAAGCGATGGACGGTATTCTTCTGAATCAACCTGAAGAAGAGCTCTTGAGATACCATGTCTGATAGCACCAGCCTGACCTGTGTATCCGCCACCGTGTACGTTAACGATTACATCATACTTGTCAGCTGTCTCTGTAAGAACTAATGGCTGCTTAACTACAACCTTAAGTGTTTCAAGACCGAAATATTCATCAAGTGATCTCTTATTTATTGTAATATTACCATTACCTGGTACTAAATATACTCTAGCAATACTGCTTTTTCTTCTACCTGTTCCGTAGAACTTTCCGTTTGCTTTCTTAGCCACTGTTAATTCCTCCTTATGATATGTCCTTTAATTAAAACTTTAAAACTTCTGGCTTCTGAGCTGCCTGTTCATGATCTGGACCTGCATATACATGAAGCTTTGTGTACATCTGTCTTCCTAAAGGTCCCTTTGGAAGCATACCCTTAACAGCAAGTTCAATAACTCTTTCTGGATGCTTTTCCATCATCTCCTTAAGAGTTGTTTCTTTCATACCACCTACATAATCTGAGTGATTGTAGTAAATCTTCTGATCTAACTTCTTACCTGTAACCTTAATCTTTTCAGCGTTGATTACGATAACGTTGTCACCACAGTCAAGGAATGGTGTATAAGTAGGCTTATTCTTACCTCTTAATACAGCAGCAACCTGTGATGCTAAACGACCTAATGTATAATCTGCAGCATCTACAACATACCATTTTCTTTCGATGTTAGATGCACTAGCCATATAAGTACTCATTAGTTTTCCTCCTAAATATTGCTTAAATGCATAATTAATTGTTCTAATTAAATAAATGTTAATATATATTAAATGCTTCTCCGGGGCATATGGTGAAACACCTAATTCTGATTAACTTATGTCAAGGCGCACTTATCACGCCACATTAAAGAATTATATAACACACAGCCTTGTGTGTCAATCAGAAAATGTATTTTTACCATATAATTTTGAGGAAATTATCCACAAAGATTTTATTCTGCAATATATTTATCAACAGCCTGAGTTAAAAATATAAACTATGTATTAGATTATCACAATTACAAATATCAAGAATTACAGATACTCTATTCTCATAAGCGTAAGCCCCTGCGGTGGTGCTGTCTGGCCTGCCTGTGTCCTGTCCTTTGCATCAAGCATTTCCTTTACATACTCTGGATTAAATTTCCCTTTTCCGACCTGTATAAGCGTTCCTGCTATTATTCTTACCATATTATATAAGAAACCATTACCTGTAACTGTTATTAATATTTCATCACCTTTTCTATCTACATCAAGCGAATATATCTTCCTTACGGTTGTTTCTGTCTGTGTACGCACACAACAGAAGCTCTTAAAATCGTGTTCTCCTACAAGATACTCTGCCGCCTCCTGCATTTTAGAAATATCAATATTCCCTGGTACATTCCATGTATAGTTACGTTTCTTAGGAAGTCCAAACTCCGTATTTAATATACTGTAGCAGTATGTCTTTCTTGTATCACAGTGTCTTGGATGAAAATCAGATTCTACCTCATCTGACTGCTGTATTATTATATCTTCAGGAAGGTATCTGTTAAGTGCATATGTGAACTTGTCTGCTGGTATGCTTGAAGCAGTATCAAATACAGCGACATTTCCTAATGCGTGAACTCCTGCATCGGTTCTGCTTGCACCTGTTACATGGACATTTTCACCTGTAAGCGCGTATATAGCTTCATCGAGCTTTTTCTCAATTGTCGGTGCGTTAGGCTGTATCTGCCAGCCCGAATAATTCGTACCATCATATGCAACCATTAATCTTATTCTTTTCATTCACTCCTCCTTAATTTTTTTACACACTTATTATTAATAGATACATACACTTCCTATTAATATCTTCACTTACTTGTCATTAATCCTTCCGCGTACTTCTCTCTAATCTCTTTACATACTTGTTATTAATCTTTCTGCGCACTTCTCTCTAATCTCTTTACATACTTGTCATTAATCTTTCTGCACACTTCTCTCTAATTCCTCACTTCTTAACATAAAAGGGACTGCCACCTCAGACATAATCTATACAATACGCAGGTTAATACAACATTTCCTGACTTCTTACTATATAAATAATGCTTCGTGCTACAGCCCCTTTTAGCGACTTACTATGCAGCTATAATCTTGACAATGATAATCACTCCAAGATACAGAACCATACTGATATAGGCAATCCTGTCTCTCTTTTCATATTTTAAAGGCTTCATCTTTGTCCTGCCCTCTGAACCGTGATAACATCTTGCTTCCATTGCCATTGCAAGCTCATTGGCTCTTCTGAAGGCTGACACAAATAATGGAACAAGTATTGGAACCATTGCTTTGGCTCTCTTTATAAGACTTCCATTCTCAAAATCCGCACCTCTTGCCATCTGTGCTTTCATAATCTTATCAGTTTCTTCTATAAGTATTGGTATGAATCTTAATGCTATCGACATCATCATCGCTATCTCGTGAACTGGTACTTTGATAACTTTAAGAAATCCAAGCCCCTTCTCAAGACCGTCTGTTAAGTTATTAGGCGTTGTAGTAAGTGTCATCAATGATGTGCCTACAATAAGATATATAAGCCTTACAACCATAAATATAGCCATTTTAAGACCCTGATAAGTTATTGTCAGCTTCCATATCTGTATAAGCACGTCTCCCGGTGTCAGAAACAGGTTAAACACCGCACTTATAATAATCAGTATTACTATTGATTTAAGTCCTCTAACCATAAATTTGAGAGGAATTCTGGACATTTTAATAACTACCGCCAATGCTACCGTGACAACAGCATATATCCATATATTCATTCCCATAAACAACGAAATTATAAAGATAAGAGTACCCATAAGCTTAACTCTTGGGTCTAATCTGTGAATGACAGAATCAGCTTTATAATATTGTCCAATTGTTATATCTCTAATCATACAATCTCCATTCCTGCCTGTTAATATTACCGCTACGCCTTTGCATTACGCTTAAAATGTGACAGAATACTTTCTTTTGCTTCCGCAATTGTTATTGCATCTGGATTTACATTTATTCCAGCCCTTATAAGATCATTCATTATATAAGTAACCTGTGGTGCTGCAAGTCCTATCTGCTCTAACTGTCTGTAATGTCTGAATACATTTTGTGGTGTATCATCATATTTTAATACGCCATCATCCATAACCATAATTCTGTCAACATATTTGGCTACATCTTCCATACTGTGAGATACCAGGATTACAGTAATTCCAGTTTCTTCCCTTAAGTATTTAAGGCAGTCTAAAATGTCATCTCTTCCTTTAGGGTCAAGTCCTGCTGTTGGTTCGTCTAATATAAGAACCTCCGGCTTCATAGCAAGCACGCCAGCTATTGCAACTCTCCTCTTCTGTCCGCCTGACAAATCAAATGGCGACTGATAATAAAGATTCTCATCAAGCCCGACAAGTCTTAAGCTCTCAAAGGCTCTAAGCTCGTATTCCTGTCTTGATAAACCTAAATTCTTAGGTCCAAAGCACACATCTTTAAATATGTCTGTTTCAAAAAGCTGGTGTTCCGGATACTGGAATACCAGTCCGACCTTACTTCTTAATTCTTTCATATTAAATCCAGCATCATATATATCTTGTCCATTAAAATATATATGTCCCTCTGTCGCCTTAAGCAGCCCATTAAGGTGCTGGATAAATGTGGACTTACCAGAACCCGTATGTCCTATAAGACCTACAAATTCTCCGTCATTAATTGCACACGACACATTGTCCAGAGCTCGTCTTTCAAAGCCTGTTCCTGCTTCGTATACATAACTGATTTTATCAACAATTATTGACATTGCACTCTCCATTCTAATGTACATTCTGCCAACTGGCAGTAACATCATTTTTATTTATCCAGTCTTTTTAATTCTTCCACTAATTCTTCATTTCTTATTATTCCATCTTTGATAGGAAGACCTGCCTTTTTTAATTCATAAGCAAGTTCCGTCACTTGTGGCACATCGAGCCTCATACTCTTTAACATCTCAACCTGTGTGAATATCTGCCTTGGAGTTCCGTCCATTACAAGCTTTCCACCATCCATTACATACACATAATCTGCATCTATTACCTCTTCCATATAATGCGTTATAAGTATTATAGTAACATTTTCTTTCCTGTTAAGCTCATGAAGAACATTTAATACTTCTTTTCTTCCAAGAGGATCAAGCATTGCTGTAGGCTCGTCTAACACGATACATTTAGGTTTCATAGCTACTATGCCTGCTATTGCGACACGCTGTTTCTGTCCACCTGAAAGCTTATTAGGAGAAGCACTACGAAACTGATACATTCCAACCGCCTTAAGGCTTTTTTCTACTCTTTCCCATATTTCTTCTGTTGGAACGCCTATATTCTCTGGTCCAAATCCTACCTCTTCATCTACAAGTGTACCAACTATCTGATTATCCGGATTCTGAAATACCATTCCTGCTGTCTGTCTTATTGAAAGTGTATTGCCGCTGTCTTTAGTATCCATTCCATCGACATACACTGTTCCCTCTGTCGGCATAACAAGGGCATTAAGATGCTTGGCAAATGTTGATTTGCCTGAACCATTATGTCCAAGCACTGCAACAAAATCTCCTGCTTTAATATCTATATTTACATTATCAACTGCTGTAGTTATCCCCTCAACATTACCCTCTTCATCTCGTCTTATATATTCAAATGTCAAATTCTTCGCTTCTACTATTCCCATAACAGTCTCCTGTTCCAGTATTCCAGACATTTCCGGACATACTTGCTGATATTATATCTTCACAGTTAATTTCCCTGTAATGATACATTTTTATTCTTTCTTTCAAATAATTGCATATTACTATATAACTTTATAAAAATCAATTTTATATACTAAATTCATTGAAATAACGTGAAAAAATACAAAACTTTCTAATATGTAATTCAACCTTAAAAAAGCGGATATGAGTTACCCCATATCCGCTAATAATACGCAATGATGTAATTATACTAATTCAAGAAGAACTTCCATTGCTGCATCACCTTTTCTTAAGCCAATCTTAACGATTCTTGTGTAGCCACCCTTACGGTCAGCATACTTAGGTGCGATTTCGTCAAATAACTTATTAGTAAGGTCAACAGTCTTAGTATTCTTCTTCTTTCCAGCAGCATCAGCAGGAACTTCTGTTACCTTGTAAAGAACCTTATCCATCTGCTTTCTAGCGTGAAGCTTTGAAGGGAGATCCTTCTTGATTTCCTTCTCTACTGTTTCATATACAGTAACCTTCTTGCCATCAACAACTTCCTTAACTCTCTTGCCATCAGCATCCTTCTTTGCAACCTTAGCAGATACTGTAACTGTTTCGTAGTTGTCCTTTTCCTTAACTGCAAGTGTAATAAGCTTTTCAGCCTGCTTACGAACTTCCTTAGCTCTTGCTTCTGTTGTAACAATCTTACCATTCTCGATTAAAGCTGTTACCTGGCTTCTTAATAAAGCCTTTCTCTGGCTTGATGTTCTACCAAGCTTTCTATACTTTGCCATTGATTTAACCTCCATTTGTAACGTCTATACACGCGCATATGGTCTTACTGTATAGATGTTTTTTCTACAAACTCTAATATTACGCTTTAATTTTTAGTCTTCACTAGATCTAAGATGTAAATTTAACTGCTTAAGCTTTAAAAGCACCTCATCTAAAGACTTCTTACCAAGGTTTCTAACCTTAATCATATCATCTGGTGTCTTATTGCAGAGTTCTTCAACAGTGTTGATACCTGCTCTTCTAAGACAGTTAGATGAACGAACTGATAATTCAAGGTCTTCAATACTCATTGAAAGAACCTTAGTTGACTCATCAACCTGCTGTTCAACCATAATCTCTGCGTTAGCAGCATTCTCTGAAAGGTTAATGAAGCCCTTAAGATGCTCACTAAGAACCTTAGCTGCAAGGCTTAATGCCTCATCTGGAGCTATTGTTCCATTAGTGAATATATCAAGTGTAAGCTTGTCAAAATCTGTATCCTGACCTACTCGTGTATTCTGAACAGCCATATTAACTCTCTCTACTGGTGTGTAGATTGAATCTACAGCAATAACGCCAACTGGCTGGTCTTCTTTTTTATTTCTTTCTGAACTTACATAACCACGTCCGTTAGTGATTGTAAGTTCCATAATTAACTTGCTGTCTGCACCATTAAGATGTGCAATAACAAGATCTGGGTTAATAATCTCTATATCAGGGTCTACCTGAATATCAGATGCTCTAACTACACCCTCGCCTACGAACTCAATATGAGCTTCCTTAGGCTCAACGGAATTACCATTGTTCTTGATTGATAACTGCTTGATGTTCATCACTATCTCAGTAACATCTTCCTTAACACCAGGAATTGAGCTGAATTCATGAAGAACGCCCTCAATCTTGATACTGCTTACTGCTGTACCAACTAATGAAGAAAGCATAATTCTTCTTAAAGAATTACCAAGAGTAAGTCCATAACCTCTTTCGAGCGGTTCAACGACAAATCTACCATACTTTCCATCTTCTGACTGCTCAGTCATCTCAATCTTTGGCATCTTGAAATTAAAATCTGCATCAACCATGTATAGCCCCTCCTTTTATGGGTTTTAATAAGTTTATTCCTTCTATCCATAAGACAACAGAACGCATATATAGCATTCTGTTGTCTTATATAAACGTATCTGTCCACAAGCAACCTGCAAACTGAAACATCTAAACATTTAATTAATGGATTACTTAGAATATAACTCGACGATAAGCATCTCGTTTACAGGAACGTCAATA
>OGFQ01000462.1_pt1 | contig 30659 bp, 19 predicted proteins | sample 1570961 | NCBI WGS metagenome assembly OGFQ01 (sample SAMEA2582022, study PRJEB24529) | metagenome | biome: Human gut stool | place: China | collected 2011
GCAAAGATATGGCGGCTAACAACTTATGTCAAGGCGGAAAATAGAATGGTTACTACATAAATTATGCTATAAATATTGATTCTATCAAACTTTTACCGAACAATCATTGCCACATGATCCCACAACAAACGATAGAGATATCATCTATTTGTTTACCAATACAGCACCTCCCTGTGGAAGAATCTCCAGCTGCACTTTACCGTTCTCTTTCACTTTCAACGGCACTAGCTGTGGTGCTCCTTTTTTATCATCCTTATACAAAGAAACTGTTTTTCCGGCAAACATCTCTAAATCCAGTTTCAACTTCAACGTTTCTTTTCCTGCATTCACAGCAGCCAGATACCAAGTATCATTGTGACGACGTGCCAACACGACATATTTTCCAGGATATCCATCAATGAAGCGTGTCTCGTCCCAAGTGGTAGGAACCGCTTTCATATAGTCCATACAAACAGGAGAAACATCTTCCAGGTTGTTGGGAGCAAGCGCAAAGTTTTGTACCGGATTCTGGAATAATACGGTAGTGGCCAGTTGGAATATATCAGTAGTGCGGCGGGTAGTTCCTCCGTCATTGTTGCGGTTCAGTCGTTTGTTCAGGAAACAGCCGCCGAATTCCATGCTGCCCACTGCATTGCGGATAAACGGATGCAGACAAGCATTAAAAGCCTCTTTATCGCAGAAGTGCTGGTTGAATACCATATTCTCGGATGCCAGTACGGCTTCACTACCTACATAATTCGGATACATACGTTCCCATCCGCGAGGGATTGTACAACCGTGGAAGATCACCATCAGGCCGTGATCGTCGGCATCACTCAAGATATCTTCATATAGGCGCATCGTTTCTTGCTTGTCGCCACCAAAGAAATCGACTTTAATGCCTTTTACTCCAAGACTCTGTAACCATTTCATCTCCCGTTTGCGAATAATGGCGTTGTCCATGTGATTAACCGGTCCTTGCTCAATATCATTCCAATACCCGGAAGAGCTATACCATAAGAAGAGTTCCACGCCTTTACTACGTGCGTATTCTACCAAAGACTTCATGCGGTCGCGACCGATGTTCGTATCCCACCAGTTATCAATCAACGCATACTCATATCCCATTGCCGCAGCAAAATCAATATATCGCACCTGATCGTCATAGTTGATACTACCATCCTGCCAAAGAATCCAGCTCCATGTGCCGCGTCCGAAACGGTAGTCATATTTTGTTTCATAAAGAGGACGCACGACATCCCACGCAACAGTTGTTTCCACAATCGGTTTCAAAGTTTCGCCAACAGTTATGGTACGCCAGGGAGTAGCTCCCGGCAAGGCAAATGCCGGAGCAACCGTTCCGTTGCCGTTATTTTCTTCTGCCATCGGGAAAGCAACCGTATACAGATTACCTTCGCTCACATCGCTTAAACGTGAGCCGCAATATCGACTGTCCACTCCTGTCTCGCTGACCAGCACCCAACCATCGTCACCGATACGGAACAGGCAAGGGAATGTGTAACCATGCCCGTACTGGGAACGGTCACTCATCGGAGCATCTGCCTTGTATTCTTCCTCATAACTGGGTTTTGTGCGTTTCCATCCTATCATGGCATCGCTTTGCGGACACAAGAAAGTAGTAGTCTGTTGCGGAAAACGGAAACCGGTTTCTTCGGCAGTCACCGTTACACTTCCTTTTCCATCCTGACGCGGCAGGGTATAACGGAAAGCTACATCATTGTTGCTGACACGAAAGACAACATCTATTTTCTGTCCTTTCGGATTCTCAAAATGACAGTTCAGCTCGTTTGCCTGATAATGCACTTGTGAGGTTTTAATACGATCCTGATGGTAGACAGTATCAATCGGGGTGACCGTATGCCCTGTCAGTTTCATTCCTTTAGCAAAGTCACCGATATTCGTGTTCATACCTAAAGGTGATTTCTCCAGCATGGTTTTCCCATTATAGGTAATGGAATAACTTGGCTTTTCGGCAGGGGAAGTAAAGACAACCAATTGCAGTTTTTCATCCGGTCCTTTCACGACCACGTCTTGTGCCATCAGCGAAGTCAGACAGCAACCAGCCAGCAGAGCGCTTATTATCTTCTTCATATTATTCATGTTATTATGTTCTTCATTTATTTCCTGTTATTTCTCATTTGCCTTTTTTTATCCGGATCACCGTAAAAGAGTAGGCAGACAATTGGCAATCAAACTTTTCTGCCACTTCCACCGTATCTTCAACAGGTAGCGGAGTATCTGCCGGTTTACCGGTCAGTACGGTTCTCTTTGCAGAAGGCTGTATCACACCGATTCCGGAAAGGTCGACATGAGTATTCACCTCTACAGGAAGTAAGTTGACCAACTTCACTATTACATCTCCACTTGCCGAATCACGGACAATGGAAGAAGCAAAACGTTTCTGCACTTTATCGTCTTTATTATCCAAAGTGATCTTCGCCGGCAGATATTCGTTTCCGGCATTCTGTCCGTAGAGTTTCTGCACATAATATCCGGTGGTCGGTTTCACTTCCCGGTTATTGAAGTAAATCAAATCCGGATTCCATTGGGTATGTCCTTCTTTGGCGAGAAGAGGAGCATAGGAAGTCATGTGTACAACGTCTCCATTACGTTCCAAGGCAGCAAGATAAAGAGCTTCCGTCAGTGCAGTTTCGATATTCGCTTTTCGTCCCGGGATATGAGTCGCATATTCGCCCAGGTATACTTTTGTCTTTTTCGAACGGTCGTATTTATCGTAGAAATCCTGATTGTTCAGGAACCATCCCGGAGTCTGATAATAATGTTCGTCCACCATCGGCACACCCAGTTTGTCGGCCAGTTTCCATCCTTCTACGTAGTCTGTACCTTCATTGAACGGTCCTACCGTACCTACAACGACCATTTCAGGATATTTTTCTTTGATGGCATTAAATATCATTGTAAAACGTTCTTCGAAGATATCGGTGATGAGATCTTCATTTCCGATGCCAATGTATTTCAGGTTGAAAGGTTTCGGATGGCCTGCTTCGGCACGTACCTTTCCCCACTTTGTCTTCTTAGCGTCGCCGTTTGCCCATTCTATCAAATCAAGAATATCCTGAATATAAGCCCCCATTTCGCTCATTGGGATACCGCCTTGCTGTCCGCCTCTCAAGTCACCGTGACAGGCAGAGTTCTGGCAAGGAACACCAGCAGCCAATACCGGAAGCGGTTCTGCGCCAATATCTTCGCAGAATTGGAAATATTCAAAATATCCCAGTCCCATGCTTTGATGATATCCCCAAAGGTTACGTTGCGCCTTTCTTGCTTCTAACGGACCGACTGTGTTTTTCCATTGATAGATATTCTTCAGACCATCACCATGAGCCACACAGCCACCGGGAAAACGGATGAAACGGGGATGAATGTCAGCTAACACTTGAGCCAGATCCTTGCGGAGTCCGTTCTTGCGTCCTTTAAATGTATGCTGCGGAAACAGGGAAATCATATCCAGATTCAATTCTCCAGCAGATTGGGGAATGATTTCGAGGCGAGTATCTGCGGTTGCTTTGGCAGTAATCACTGTTTTATACGTTTTCCATTGGCGGGAAGATACAGTCAGAGAAGTCTCTCCACATATATTTCCTTCTCCATCTACCAAACGAACCTGTAATTTATTTGATTGCCCCTGCGGAACTCTCGCGAATATGGAAAAGTCATATTTCTCTCCGACATTCAGCGCGATACCATCAAAGCCCGTATTTTCTAACGCGGCTCCCGGTCGTTCTACATTCAATACGGCATAGTGCGGATTATTGGCATGAATAGGATCGGTAGTAGCAATAGTGAAAGTGGTTTTATCTCCTTTCAATGTCCACGAATGAGTACTATTCCAGTTCTTATCTCCTTCCCTGTCCGAAGGGTCATACTCGAAGTCGCGGTTTTGGATAAGTTCTGCATAGAGTCCTCCGTCTGCCGAATAATTAATATCTTCAAAGAAAGCACCCAACAAGACATCGCTGATGGTCTTGGCACGTTCGGGTTGTACGGTGACCGTTGCTTTTACAGGCTTCAAACCGGCAAAACGTTCTCCATCCTGTACCGGACGTTCTCCATGCAATGAGTTCCGATATTGATTCCAGCCATAATTCTTATTTAATCCATCTACCAAAGTCCACGCTACCCGGTTGATAGTTCCTTTCTGCTCCTCTCCGGCAACTACGGCTTTCACTCTTGTTCCGTTAAAATCGGAAGTAGTACGGGGATATTTCTGGCTGGTCCAGTTTATCAAGTCCTTAGAAGTGGCCTGACCGTATCCATCACGATCATTCAATTTCCAGGTACATATCCATTCGCCAGCGGGCGACTGTTTCAAATAAGGGTCGAGCATTTTCTTCTGTGATCCCCAACGGCTGTAATCACACCGGAGATATCCGTAGTTCCGGCCGACTTCAAACCAGTTTTCCTTATCCATGCTCCAGGCAAAACGAAGCCCGCTACGTCCGTCGTCTCCGGAAGTAGCGAAGGAAAAGAGATAAACCGAATCGGGGGTACTCGTCATTTCTTTGATTGCAGCTAAAGTGACTTGCTGAAACGACAAAAACAAGACAACTAAAAACAGGAATAATTTTCTCATGGTATCTATTGCATTAAGATTATCAATCGCAAAGTTAAGATTTTCATTATTCTAACTGATATATTTCAAGCTATAATTGGTTGTTTTACACTTAAAAATATATAAGAAACAAGTAAACAAGGGTAAAATATACACTTTTTCCAATATCGTATACTATTTTCCTGGATTACACTAGTGAATCCACCTTATCTTAATAACTCAAAAAAAGACGAAAGAGTAAATGTATTTATCTGTAAATGAAGACTACCCGCTTGAAATTCATTGAATTTGTAGATGAGAGGTGCCCAAATTTCCTTTCAACGAAATCATCTTCGCGACAAGAAGCTGTGGCGAGGATGATTTCTAATTTAGATGGGTTTTGACCTTCCTCCTTTGGATCAGAAACCTTCCGGTTTACCATACGCCTTGAAAAGGCGTTGCAATTCTTTTTGAGTAATTGGAATAACAGTACCGTGGCGTGGATGGAAATCCATACTAACGGCATGGTCAATCACTTTGAAGTGTTCCAAATCAGCACTTTCCGTAAACTGGTATTTGCCTTTCATATACACATCGTACATCAAGATATACTTATCCGAGCCAATCAATGGAAAGATGCCCGCACCCTCTACTGCATCCTTCGTCTGCTGCTTATAGTCATCTGATTCCGTCCACTGTCCGGAGGTCAGAGAGGAAGTAGTAGCCTTCTTAATGCCATTTCCATTCCCTTCCGTTTTATAGAACAAGTGATAAAGCCCGCCTTTATAAATGATGTCGCCGTCAATACATGACTTTTCGTTTTTCGGAAGAAACAGCGGTTTCGGTTCTCCTTCTATATCGGTAAAATCCTTGTTAGCATAAGCATAATAAATGATGTCCGGGCCATTGCCATGTTGCATGGACCAATAGATCATGTATTTTCCGGCCTCCTTGTCATAAATCGTTTGTGGCGCCCACACACGTTTCAGGTTTTCCTGATCGGGATATTTCTTCTGGATATTCACGATATTGGAAGTCCAGTGTACAAGGTCTTTCGATTTCAGCAATACCATGGCGCGATTAGAACTCCATCCATTGGCAGATACCATGTCTGTAACTACCATATAAAACGTCTTCCCGTCTTCACAACGTAAAATATGAGGATCGCGCACTCCGCCTGTTGAACTAATCACCCGGGAATCAAGTACCGGTTGATTTCCATTCAAGGCTTTATAATTATATCCATCGAGACTAACAGCCATCCTGACGGCTTCTTCACTCATGCGATTGCCGGTGAAATAAACAAACAGGTAGGCAGATTGTTGGCAATATCCAGTCAACACTCCTACGAAGAGGAGTGCGAAAAGGATTATATTTTTCTTTATATCTATTATCATTTCAATACTTGTACATCAATAGTTTAGTAATTAAAGTCGGCAGATTTCACATACACCCGATATTCTTTAATCATGCCCGGATATTCTTTCTCGGCACGGGGCAGATAGCGGAAGCCAGTCACTGTTTCCACTTTACTCAAGTCAATCACCAATTGATGAGGATAAGGGACATTATCCACAGTCATCCAGAAAGTAGATTCCTGCAAATCGAATATTTTATCGGCTGTACGGTTGCCGCTGCGTGTTTCTTCACTATCGGCATAACGAATCTTCCAATGCTCACGAGATACCGGTTTGCCATCAGCTCCCAGGACATCGAACTCTGCCACTGCTGCGATGTTATCATTTGCTTGCGGAGAAAGCGCTTCCAAACAGAAATAACGTCCTTTCGCCGGAGCAGCAAATCGTACTTCCTGCCAGCCGTTGCCCGGAGTGAAAGCACCTTCGTGTGTTACTTTCTCACCTGCCAGTTTCAGTTTTTCTCCATCCTTGCGGTGTGTTTCGGGAGCTTTTTCACGAAGCATATCAAGAATAGGTTTCTTCAAGCCTTTGATAGAGGCTTTGGCAGGACCTTTCAGATCCAACACAAGAATTTCATTCTCTCCTTCTTTCAGCCAGCAACCCGGCATAAAGAGGGTCTGTTGTGGACCGATTTCCCAAAAACGTCCCATTGCATGACCGTTCACCCAAACCATACCTTTACCCCATGTGCTCATATCCAGAAATGTATCTCCTACTTTATCCAGTTTAAAAGTGCTCTTGTAGTAAGCAGGCATAGCCGGTAGTATTTTTGTATCGTTATATTTCTTGTCTTTAATAAAAGAATAATCTACTGGAAAGTTGTACACAGTCCAGTTTTTCAATTCCTTAACCTGATTACCCGAAACTAGTTCCACCTTTTCTGTAATACCTTTGCGGTCGTGAATGGATTTGTCAAAGTTGACACGTCCCATTGCTTCCACCAGAATATCCAGTTGCGTACCTTTCTTCAAAGCAGGCAAAGTCGTAGTAAATTCTCCTTTACGACGGTCCAAACGCGCCAGAAGTTTGCCGTCGGCATAGATTTGCGCCCAGTCGTGCACTTCCGTAATCTTCAAAACGGTTCCTGCGGGGGTTGCTTCAGGCAATGTGGTCCGATACAGAATAGTTCCCCATCCCTGATTGAATTGTTCCATCGGTTGAATATCCACTGTTTGTTTGGCTTCCGGCAAATTCGAGAATAGCGGAGCCACTTTATTAAAATGAATTTCGGGAATCTCAAGAACAGGCAAAGCGGCGGGGATTTCAGGCAATGATTCACTGGCCGGAAGATAGTTTTTCAATAAATTGCGAAGCAAGAAAAACTTTTCGGTCGTCCATCCGGCTTCACTGATCGGAGCGTCATAATCATACGAACTGCACATAGCGGAATAAGCAGGGTTGTTTGCACCTCCCCAATGACCGAAAGTCGTTCCTCCGTGAGTCATATAGAGACTGAAAGAAATATTCCGGTCGAGCATATCCTTGATGCCCTGTACCATATCTTTTGCAGGACGTGTTTCGTGTTTCCACCCCCAATGGTCGAACCATCCGCTCCAGAACTCACTACACATCAATGGAGTTTCGGGACGAAACTCTTTCAGTTTCTTAAACTGCTGGTCGATATTAGCCCCAGTTCCGAAATTCACAGTCCAAATCAGGTCGTCAAGTGCGTTATTGGTAAAGTTACTGCTCCAGTCACATTGAAACAGAGGTACATCGGTGAAACCGGATTCACGAACCAAATCACGCACGGCAGAAACGTATGGTTTATCGGTTCCGTAAGAGCCATACTCGTTCTCCACCTGAACCATGATAATGTTTCCTCCTTTATTCACTTGCAACGGAGCCAGTTGCTTACCGACTTCTTTCATAAAAATGCCTACCCGTTCCATATAATAAGGATCAAGCGTGCGCAAAGCTACGTCTTTTTTCTTTAACAGCCACCAGGGAAGTCCCCCCATCTCCCATTCCGCACACACATACGGACCGGGACGGACAATGACGTACATTCCATGTTGCTGCGCAAGTTTACAGAAAGCGGCAATATCTTTCTGCCCAGAGAAGTCGAACTTTCCTTCTTCCTGTTCGTGGATATTCCAGAAAATATAAATGCAAATCGTATTCATTCCCAATGCTTTGCACATCTCTATGCGATGACTCCAGTAAGCCTGTGGGATACGGGTGTAATGCAACTCCGCCGCCTTCACCACAAATGGTTTTCCATCAAGCAGGAATGTGTTCTTGCCCGCCTCAAATTTGTGGGCAGTGGTTTGCGCCTGTGCACTACTAAAGAGAATAACTGTAAAAAGTACCAGTAAAGCAATGATTTTGTTTTTCATGGTTTATTCAAAAATAGAATTTTAATAGTATACGGCAAAGGTAGGCGATTCACCTAAAAAGGAGGGGATAATTATCATTCAAAAAGGGTTAGAAATAAAGCAAAATAGCGCCAATTGACGCTATTTTGCTTTATTTCATTTATTCCCGATCGCAGATATACCTGGCAGAAACATAACCATTAGTCACAAAAGGATTATCCATATCTATTGTTATTGCCCTAAAGATAATAAATAAAACACCAATGGTCAAATAATGATAGTCATAAAACAACCCTCATTATTTGACCATTGGCTTATCACTATAAAATCAGTTTTCTTTTGTCAGCAGACTTTCCAATTCTTCCGCGTTCAGACGAAGATAAAATTGCCCGCGATAGGCTACGGAGATACCGCCTGTTTCTTCCGAAACAATAATAGCATGAGCATCCGACTGTTGAGAGATTCCCATTGCTGCGCGATGTCGCAAGCCCAGTTCTTTCGGTATATTCAAATCATGGGATACAGGAAGAATACATCCTGCCGCCTTGATACGTTTTTTGCTGATTACCATTGCGCCATCGTGCAACGGACTATTCTTGAAGAATATATTTTCGATTAAACGTTGGTTGATCGCCGCATCAATCAGCTCGCCCGTACGGACGACTTCGTCTAAAGGAACGTTATGCTCAATGACAATCAATGCACCGACTTTTTGCTTCCCCATATTCAAACAAGCCATTACCACCGGCATGATATCGTCATGCTTCAACGACTCTTTTTTCGAACCGTTAAAGAGACGGGCCAGTGCGCTGACATGTCGGTGAGATCCCAAAGTCAAGAGAAAACGGCGTATCTCATCCTGAAAAAGAACAATCAACGCGATCACACCCACATTCATCAATGTGTCGAAAATAGAGCCCAACAATTTCATTTCCAGCACTTGCGTCACCACCAGCCAGATCAGGATAAAAACCAGAATTCCGGTGAACACCTTGATAGAACCGGAAGCTTTCATCAATTTGTAGGTATAGTACAAAACAAAAGCTACCAGCAGAATATCGATAAAATCTTTTATGCCAAACTCAAAAAACATGCACCCTCCTCTTATTTGTCATATCCACTCTCTATTTTTAATTTCTCTGTGATCCGGACAGCTTCCACCGCTTCACGCACATCATGCACCCGCAGGATATGCGCTCCTTTCATTAACGCAACAGTGTCCAATACGGTTGTCCCGTTCAATGAATCTTGCGGGGTTCCTCCCAACAATTTATAAATCATTGATTTCCGTGAAACTCCCACTAAAACAGGAAGTTCGAAGATATGAAACTCTTCCAGATGTGCCAATAGTTCATAATTATGTTCCAGTGTTTTTCCGAATCCGAATCCCGGATCGAGAATGATATCTTTCACTCCCAAGTCGCGAAGTTGCTGCACTTTACGGGCGAAATACAGGAAAACATCTTTTATCAGATGATCATAAGACGGTTCTTTCTGCATATTTTGGGGAGTTCCCTGCATGTGCATCATTATATAAGGTACTCCCAAGTCGGCTACTGTCTGAAACATCCGGTGATCCATTTCACCGGCAGCTATGTCATTAATAATAGCCACTCCATATTCTTTCACACATTCTTCCGCCACATCAGCCCGGAAAGTATCAACGGAAATAATGGCTTCGGGATGATTACGATTCAGGATCTCCAAACCGGTGCGCAGTCTTCGCATCTCTTCTTCAGCAGAAATATGTTCGGCATTCGGTCGTGAAGAATAGGCTCCTATATCAATTATTGAAGCACCTTCATCAAGTATCTGCCGGGCCCGGGCAGCAATGTCTTCTTCAGTCTGCATCCGGCTGCCGGAATAAAAAGAATCGGGAGTAACATTTAAAATTCCCATCACCTGCGGAGTAGCAAGATCGAGCAACCGCCCTTTTACATTTATATAAATAGGAGATATAGGTTTCATCATTGACAACATTCCTTTTAGATCGCCTACAAATGTAGATAAAAAAAGCAAGTATTCGTACTAAAAAGAAGAAATAAACGTATATTTGCAAACTATAGAAGAACCCGAAAAATTCATACCATGAGCCGATTAACCCTATTTCGCGTAGGATTTCTTTTCCTCATTTTGTTCTTTACCACTACTGCTAAAGCTCAAAAAGAGGCTGAAACTTTCAATGTTGACTCTACTCTCTATGAATATTATCAACGTTGTCAAGAATACTTGTTAGAGCCTGTTGTACTTAATATGTCCGACACTTTATTCCGAATGGCCGGCGAACGGCAGGACGAACGAATGCAGGCAGTAGCCATAGCTACTCAACTGGATTATTATTATTTCCAGGGAACCAATGAAGACAGCGTAATCCACTATACCAACAAAGTAAAAGAATTCGCCAAGGCCACTCATCAGCCTAAATACTATTACTTCGCATGGGCGAACAGATTAATCACCTATTACCTAAAAACAAGCAGAACAAACATAGCACTTTATGAAGTGCAAAACATGTTAAAAGAAGCTCAAGAAGAGGATGATAAGACCGGCCTCTCCCGTTGCTATAACATCATGTCGCAAATCTACACCATCAAAAGATTCGATTCGATGGCGTTCGAGTGGCGATTGAAAGAAATCGAGCTGACTGAAAAATACAAGATCGAAAACTACAACATCTCCCAGACTTATGCCCAGATAGCCAACTATTACATCAACCAGAAAAAGCAAAAAGAAGCATTGGCTGCTGTGGAAAAAGCCATTGCAACTGCCAATTCCTCTACGCAACAAATATCTGCCAAGTTGGAATTCGTAAACTACTACAGCAAGTTCGGCGACTTTCAAGCTGCCGAAAAATTACTGAAGGAGTGTCAGGCAGCATTTGAACAGGACAAAAGACTGGAGTCTATCAAAAAGAGACTGTATAATATAGAATGTTTATACTACCAGCAGACCAAACAATATCAGAAAGCGCTGGAAGCCGCAAAGATGCAGGAAAAAGAAGAACGCCGTTTAAGCGAAAGCATACTTAGCAGCAGCCATTATCGCACACAGGGAGAAATCTACCAAAAGATGGGGAATATGAACCTGGCGGTCAAATATCTGCAAATGTACATCAACGCGGATGACTCTTTGAAAATAGCCAATGAGCAAGTGGCCAGCAGTGAATTTGCCACCTTATTAAATGTAGAAAAGCTCAATGCCGAAAAGAAAGAACTCATGCTTCAGGCACAAGAGAAGGAGTTGCATAATAAAACAACCTTGATTATTTCATTGATTATTTTATTAGGTATCTTATTCATATTCCTTTATAGAGAAAACTTCCTGAAACGCAAACTGAAAGTTTCGGAAGCCGAACTTAAAACAAGGAATGAAGAACTTATGGTATCGAGGGAAGAATTGCGTAAAGCCAAAGATATAGCGGAGGCAAGCAGCCGGATGAAAACAACGTTTATCCAAAGCATGACGCACGAAATCCGCACACCGCTCAACTCTATCGTAGGCTTCTCGCAGGTATTAAGCGACCATTACAGCAACAGTCCGGAAACACAAGAGTTTGTCAATATCATCAAAAGCAACAGCAACGACTTGCTTCGACTGGTGACTGATGTGCTCACGCTGTCCGAACTGGATCAATATGAACAACTGCCCACTGACGCCGAAACAGACCTTCATGCAATCTGTCAACTTGCATCTGAAGTTGCCAAAGATAACACGCAGAAAGATGTGGAGGTTTTATTCGAACCTGAAAGAGAAAGCCTGCTCATACGCAGTAATTCGGAACGTATATCACAAGTATTGAACAACCTGGCACATAATGCCGCTAAATTTACGACTCGTGGCAGTATTCGCATCGCTTATTCCGTATTGGAAGCAGAAAAGAAAATTGAAATCAGCGTCACCGATACAGGAACAGGCATCCCGAAAGACCAACAGGAAGCAGTATTTGAACGTTTCTACAAAATGAACTCTTTCACGCAGGGCACCGGGCTCGGACTTCCGATATGCCGGAGTATTGCCGAAAAGTTAGGAGGCAGCCTCCGGATCGACACTTCTTACACAGAAGGATGCCGGATGATCCTGACTCTTCCTTTGATATATGCCTAAGCAAAAAACTGTCCGAACTCCCATTAAATCCGAAAGAATAGCCTATCTTTGCAACGTTTTAAATAAAAGATCAGGTTATGAAACTTTCTGCTCTTTACCAGATTTTTCTGGATTGCCAATCAGTAACTACTGATAGCCGGAACTGCCCGGACGGTTCTTTGTTTATCGCCTTGAAAGGTGAGTCGTTCAACGGTAATGCATTTGCCAAATTAGCGCTGGACTCCGGATGCGCGTTTGCCATTATCGATGAAATACAGTATGCCGTAGAAGGCGATCAACGATATATACTTGTAGACGACTGCCTGCAAACCATGCAGCAGCTTGCCAACTATCATCGCCGCCAACTCGGAACGCGAGTGATCGGCATTACGGGCACTAATGGAAAGACAACCACCAAAGAGTTAATTTCCAGCGTTCTCTGCCAAGCCCACAATGTACTTTATACTTTAGGTAATCTCAACAACCACATCGGCGTACCGACTACCCTGCTACGGTTAAAACCGGAACATGACCTTGCCGTCATTGAGATGGGCGCCAACCATCCGGGGGAAATCAAGTTTCTTTGCGGAATAGCCGAACCGGATTATGGGATTATCACTAACGTAGGCAAAGCTCATCTGGAGGGATTCGGTTCTTTCGAAGGAGTTATCAAAACCAAAGGAGAGCTTTATGATTTCCTCCGCAAGAAAGATGCCATCACCTTTATCCATCACGATAACCCCTATTTGATGAATATCTCACAGGGATTGAACCTGATTTCTTATGGAACAGAAGATGATCTCTATGTCAATGGCCGGATTACCGGCAATTCGCCTTATCTTGCTTTCGAATGGAAAGCCGGTAAAGACGGTGAACTCCATCAAGTCTGTACACAGTTGATCGGAGAATATAATTTCCCGAATGCCCTGGCTGCAATCACTATCGGACGTTTCTTCGGAGTGGAAGCAAAGAAGATCGATGAAGCTCTGGCAGAGTATACGCCACAGAACAACCGTTCCCAACTTAAAAAGACGGAAGATAACACGCTTATCATTGACGCATACAACGCAAACCCAACCAGCATGATGGCTGCCTTGCAAAACTTCCAGAACATGACAGTCCCTCACAAGATGCTCATATTAGGAGATATGCGCGAACTAGGTGCTGATAGCCCGGCCGAGCATCAGAAAATCGTTGACTACATCAAAGAAAGTGATTTTGAGAAAGTATGGCTCGTGGGAGAACAGTTTGCCACAAGTGAACATTCTTTTAAAACTTATGCAAATGTGCAGGAAGTTATAAAGGATTTGCAAGAAGATAAACCCAAAGGATATACCATTCTTATTAAAGGTTCCAATGGGATCAAGCTTAGTTCAACGGTAGAATTTCTATAAAGCCGGAATGGTAAACTTCAAATGATAAATGATAAACGGTGAATAATGGTTGACTAGATCATATCCATTATTCACCGTTTATTATTTGCCATCGTTCACGGCTTATCGTTCACCTTTGTTGTTCATAGGTTGCCTTTTACTATTTATTTATTTTCATCCTCGGCCGTACGACATAATAGGCCACTAAACTAGCCAGAATCGCCCCTGTTGTATTGGCCGCAAAATCCAACCAGTCACCACCCCGGTAAGTAGTACAGTATTCCTGCAACAACTCCACACAACCGCTGAAAAGCACCGGACAAAGGAACGCCCCTACCCACGCATGCCACATCGGAGCATGATCCCTGCGATGTGCACGCAAAAACTCCAGCCACAACATCCCCGACATACCGAAATACATACAAACATGAACCAGTTTGTCTAAATTGGGAATTTCATTCAAATCCGTCTTAGGCGGTTTAAAGAACGACAGATAAATCACTGTCAAAATGATAAAAAGCGAGATAGGATATTTCTTAATATAAGATAGCATATCTAAATAATATTACAATTTTCGTGCAAATATAAGTATCATTTTCTATATTTGCACTTTAACTCGCATATTTTATAACGATTTGTAAGATAAAACAAGATTTATGGCAAAAATTGATAGAGCGAACTTCGGCAGCAAATTAGGGGTCATACTCGCTTCTGCCGGCTCTGCAGTTGGGTTGGGTAATATATGGAGGTTTCCATACGAAACAGGAAATCATGGAGGTGCCGCTTTTATACTGATCTATTTAGGTTGTATCTTTCTCTTGGGACTGCCTATTATGATTGCCGAGTTCCTGATAGGACGCCGATCAAGAGCCAACACTGCAAGAGCGTATCAAACATTAGCTCCGGGAACGCATTGGCGTTGGGTAGGACGCATGGGAGTATTAGCAGGTTTCCTGATACTTAGTTATTATGCAGTAGTAGCAGGGTGGACACTTGAATATATTCTTGAGGCTGCCACCAATGGCTTTGCCGGAAAAAACTCCGGAGAGTTTATCTCTTCTTTCCAACAATTCTCCAGTAGCCCGTGGCGACCGGTCGTATGGCTGGTAGCATTTTTATTGATTACTCATTTCATCATCGTGAAAGGAGTAGAAAAGGGGATTGAAAAGTCTTCGAAGATTATGATGCCTACCTTGTTTATCATTATCCTTATACTGGTAGTTTGTTCGGTCACTCTGCCGGGAGCTGGTGCGGGTATTGAATTCCTGCTCAAACCCGATTTTAGCAAAGTGGACGGAAATGTGTTTTTAAGTGCTATGGGACAAGCTTTCTTCTCTTTGAGTCTGGGTATGGGATGCCTTTGCACCTACGCCTCTTATTTCAGTAAAGAAACCAACCTGACTAAAACAGCTTTCAGTGTAGGAATCATTGATACTTTTGTGGCAATACTAGCCGGATTTATCATCTTCCCGGCAGCCTTTTCGGTTGGCATACAACCGGATTCAGGTCCCAGTCTGATCTTTATCACGCTGCCTAATGTATTCCAACAGGCATTTAGCGGAGTCCCCGTATTAGCATACATATTCTCTGTAATGTTCTACGCATTGTTGGCGATGGCTGCTTTAACTTCTACCATTTCTTTGCACGAAGTAGTAACCGCTTATCTTCACGAGGAGTTTAATCTTTCCCGTGGAAAAGCAGCAAGGTTAGTCACCGGCGGTTGTGTCTTCCTCGGAATATTCTGTTCATTATCATTAGGAGTCATGAAAGGATTCACCGTTTTCGGACTGGGAATGTTTGATCTCTTCGACTTTGTAACAGCTAAAATCATGTTACCACTTGGCGGACTGTGTATCTCCCTCTTTACCGGATGGTATCTGGATAAAAAGATTGTATGGTCAGAAATTACCAATGACGGCTCGTTAAAGATACCGGTATACAAGCTTATTATCTTTATATTAAAATATATCGCACCAATCGCCATCTCACTGATATTTATCAATGAACTGGGGCTAATCAAGCTATAATGTGGAAAGACTTCCTTTATTATACTAAAACCGAACGACAAGGCATTATCGTCCTTGTCGTTCTTATTTTAGGAGTATATGCAGCTCCTGAACTCTTTGCCTTTTTCACTCGTACCGAAGATACCGACTGCACAGAGAATGAGAAATCCGATCAAGAATATAATGACTTTATTTCCTCTCTCCGGGAAACAAAACCTCACAACAGGTTCGGTCATTCTTTTCCATCAACCCCTCAAAAGGAAATCAAGCTTACGATGTTCGATCCGAACACCGCGGACTCCACTACTTTCCTTTCGCTCGGATTACCGCCCTGGATGATAAAGAATATCCTGTACTATCGCCATAAACAAGGCAAATTCCGCCATCCGGAGGATTTTCGAAAGATATACGGACTCACAGAAGAACAATACCAGACTCTTCATCCTTATATCCAAATTACAGAAGATTTCAGTTCGAAAGATAAAGATACAATACGATTATTAACCACACAAAGCATACAACGAGACACACTTGTGAAATACCAACCGGGAACTGTCGTCAGCCTCAACTCTGCTGATACCACCGAACTTAAAAAGATTCCGGGAGTCGGAAGCAATATTGCCCGGATGATCGTGAATTACCGCGAACGGCTGGGAGGCTTTTGCCGGATAGAGCAGTTACAGGAGATTCATCTAAAAGCAGAAAGGCTCCGCCCGTGGTTTTCTATTGACACCGATCAGATACACCGTATCAATTTAAACAAAGCCGGTATGGAACGAATGATGCGTCATCCATATATAAACTACTATCAAGCGAAGGTCATCATAGAATATCGGAAAAAGAAAGGAATCTTAAAAAGTCTGAAGCAATTATCCCTTTATGAGGAGTTCACTCCTATTGATCTTGAACGGATCGAGCCCTACATTTGTTATAATAAATAAAAAAAGATGCATTCCTATCACACCAGACAAGAATGCATCACACACAAACAAAACAAACACTCTACTATCATCTTCACAGACTTCCGTAGAGAAGCGACTATAAATATATAGCTAAAAGATAGAACACTTGCAAGGCTCTACCTTTTTGGTATACATTTTTAGAAGTTAGGTTCTCTAATTAATATTTTTTAATCATACCATCCACCATATGGACTGTCCGGTCCGTAATTTTGGCAAGTCCCTCGTCATGCGTCACTATGACAAAAGTCTGCCCCAGACGGTCCCTCAAATCGAAGAACAGTTGATGTAAATCTTCTTTATTATGTGTATCCAGACTACCGGATGGTTCGTCTGCCAGAATAACTGCCGGGTCGTTAATCAAAGCCCGCGCTACCGCTACCCGTTGTTTCTCACCTCCCGACAGTTCATTCGGTTTATGAGAAGCCCGGTCAACCAGTCCCATGAAATCCAGAATCTTCGTGGCACGGTCATTTGCCTCTTTGGAAGAAACGCCTGCAATGAGAGCGGGAATCATCACATTTTCCAATGCCGTAAACTCCGGCAACAGTTGATGAAACTGGAAAACAAAACCGATATTCTTATTACGGAACGCAGATAGTTCTTTCTCTTTCATCCGGCTTACTACTGTTCCGTCAATCTGCACCGTACCCGCGTCCGGTTCATCGAGAGTGCCCATGATTTGCAACAAAGTCGTTTTACCGGCACCGCTCGGACCTACGATACTGACAATTTCTCCTTTATTGATTTCCAGATCAATGCCTTTCAACACTTGTAATGAGCCGAAACTCTTCGTTATACCTTCTAGTTTTATCATAATAGCCTTTATAATCGTTTAATGACATATTCAGCCAGATAGCACCCAAACACGGCCGGCATATAACTGACTGTTCCACACGTCGATTTCTTATTCTGTTCATCATCCGTCAGCAACACGGCTTTCGGATCGGCTTGTTCCGTACTGAACACTACCGGAAGTTTCCGTTTCATTTCCATCTTCTGCAAGCGTTTCCGTACCGCCTTGCTCAAACCGCAATGATACGTCTCCCAAAGATCGGCAAAACGAACTTGGGTGATGTCACTCTTCGCTCCTGCTCCCATACTGGAAACAATCTTTATACGACGTTTCATCGCCTCATAAATCAGAAAGCATTTCGGACTGATTGTATCAATAGCATCTACTATAAAATCATATTGATTGGCATCCAGCAGTTCCGGTATATTCTCATCTTTCAGGTAGACGGGCAGAACGGTCAATTCGATATCCGGATTTATATCTTTATAACGGGCAGCCAATACTTCCGCTTTCGACATTCCCAGTGTGGAATGCATGGCCGGCAACTGACGATTCATATTGGTAGGCTGCACTGTATCGGCATCTACAATCGTCATCCGTCCGACTCCTGCGCGGCAGATCATCTCGGCGGCGTAAGCCCCCACTCCACCCAATCCCACGACCAATACGTGCGCGTTCCGGATGCGTTCCATCTTTTCCTCTCCTAACAGGAGTGCTGTTCTCTGTTGCCAGTCGTATTTTTCCATCAGTTTTTCTTTAACCATTTATAGAACCATTTACCCACTTTCTCATAATGTTGAGACTCATTATGCCCGCGAGGATCAGAGAATGACACAATTTCCTGCGGTTCTCCAAACTGATCGGGATAGATGATAATCAAACTATTATTAGAGAAATATTTTCCCAGTTGCGCCGGCAGACGTTCAAAAGAGGTATCGTAAGAGATAGACCCGCGACGGGCAGAAACAACCACCAGCAAGTGGTCATAATTCACCTGTCCTGTCAATAACAGGAGATCTTCCCATTCTTCCAGGATGGAAAATTCTGTCGGGGTACCTGCATGTCTTTTCTTCACCAGTTGCTGAAGGCGCATCAATGTACGCTCATTGGCAAAGAAATGCACCCGACAGCCGAGGATGCTTCCCATACGGCAGAAATGTTCCACCCACTTTGAGAAACCCGATTCATATTCAGCCTTTGGCGGAACAGCAATATTAATTCGGCGCAGGGTGTTAACCGGCATCAGGAATTTGGCAATCATCACTTCACGATGCGTACCTTTCAATAGGCTTTCAGCCAGATGTCCGAAGAAAGAGTCGACAATATTGGCCTTCCGGTGCAGACCGATCACAACATCCGTAGCTTCATATTCTTTAATCGTATGGATAATCCCCGAAGCAATATTCAAATCATAACGGCTCACCATCGTGACAGGCACATCGGCGGCAGCAGCAATCATGGCAGCCTTCTCCAAATTCCGTTTACCCTGCTGCTCTTTCTTCTCCGAACTGTTATTATCATTAATCACATTCAATGCCACCAATGCATTCTTTTGCTTGGCATCCTTTATCACCAAAGCCAGATTAACCAAATCTTCAATCGTCTCCGGATTAGCGACCGGAATCAGTATCTGTTCCTTATTTATCTGTTTAGCTTCTTCTTCCGCTTGCACATTTTCATCCAGAGCGAAACGGCGGGCCGAACGTTCGGTCACCAAAGAACTGATGACGCAAGTGAAAAGTATCATCACTACCGTACCGTTCAATACATCATCATTCAACAAGCGTTCTCCATTCTCCATAATAATTTCGTGGCCGATCAGTACTGCTGCCAGTGTAGCCGCAGCCTGCGCATTACTCAAGCCGAATATCATGCTCCGTTCATTCGACTGCATCCGGTATATCTTCTGCGTGATCCAGGCAGCCAACCATTTACTAAAAGTCGCCACTACTGTCATTACAATAGCCACCTTCAATGCTTCACCTCCGGTAAACAGGCTCCTTACATCAATAATCATCCCGACGCCAATCAGGAAATAAGGAATAAACAAGGCATTTCCCACAAACTCCAGGCGGTTCATCAAAGGAGATACATGAGGAATCAAACGATTCAACACCAAGCCTGCCAGAAAAGCACCTAAAATTCCTTCCATTCCCACGAATTCCATCAACCCTCCTCCAAGGAAAACCATTGCCAGCACAAACACAAACTGCATCACGCTGTCATCATACTTCCGGAAGAACCAACGCCCGATACGGGGAAAGAAGAAAACAATCAGGAATCCGAGAAAAGCCACTTTTGCCACAAGAAACACCCAGAACCAACCATCAACAGTGCCTTTAAACATACCACCTATGACGGCAAGAATAATCAAAGCAAGGGTAACGGTGACAGCCGTTCCCCCAATGGTTATATTGACGCTGCGCAAACGCGACAATCCATAACGGCTAATAATAGGATAGGCTATTAAAGTATGGGAAGCGTACATACTTGCCAATAACACCGCCGTGAGAAAGCCATAACCCAGCATACTCATACTACTCCATATTCCCAACGCCATCGGAATCAGAAAGGTGAGCCAGCCGAACACAACACTTTTCGTCCGGTTTTTCTTAAAGTCCTCCATATCCATTTCGAGTCCGGCAAGAAACATGATATAATATAATCCCACTTTGCCGAAGAGTTCGAAACTGCTGTCACGGTCGAGCACATGAAAGCCGTGTTCGCCAATCAATACACCCGCCAGAATCATGCCTATAATATGAGGTATATGAAGACGTCCGAGGATCATCGGAGCAAAGAGAATGATAATCAATACCAAAAAGAATACCCAAGTCGGGTCGGTTATCGGTAAGGTTAAATTAAAATCAAACAGGTTCATAGGCTGTGGCTTTAGGAATTCAATGCAAAGGAACAAAAAAGTTTGCAGAATCACAATGAATGTCCAGACGTATTATTCAGCAGTCAATTACTTACTTTACTACTTTTTTTCCCCCGCTTACCTATCAAGATCTATTTCGTTAGGCACTTTTATTTCGTTCTACTATAGTGTCTCTTGCGTATGACTATAGTTATACGCAAGGGAGACTATAGTTATCCTTGCGTTACACTATAGTTAAACGAAGTAATATTAGGCAATAAAGATAATCTTATCAAGCTACGAAACCAATCCGATTCGCATCGCGACGGAGAACGCATCCCTTTTGGTGCATTTATCCGATCCAACAACCACACTTGATTATACGTAAGGTTAAAGAAATCTGCCGAAAAACTGAAATATTTCTCTCAAAAGCGATGTTTATATGCTAAATTGTTATAATTTTGCAGCCAAATCTTTTCTATTCGACAGGAAAGAAATTCAATATTCACAATTTAACAAAAGAAAAAGATGAAAGTAGCTATTGTTGGCGTAAGCGGAGCCGTAGGACAAGAATTCCTGCGCGTGCTCGATGAGAGAAACTTCCCGATGGACGAGTTAGTTTTGTTCGGTTCTAAACGTAGTGCCGGAACAACTTATACTTTCCGCGGTAAACGGATCGAGGTGAAACTCTTACAACACAACGATGACTTTAAAGGGGTAGACATTGCTTTCACTTCTGCCGGTGCAGGAACATCTAAAGAGTTCGAAAAAACAATCACCAAGTATGGTGCTGTGATGATCGACAACTCCAGCGCATTCCGTATGGATGCCGACGTACCTTTGGTTGTGCCTGAAGTAAATGCAGAAGATGCATTGGAACGTCCGCGTGGCGTTATTGCCAACCCGAATTGTACGACTATCCAGATGGTAGTTGCACTGAAAGCCATCGAAAAGCTTTCTCATATAAAAACCGTGCACGTGTCTACCTATCAGGCAGCAAGCGGTGCAGGTGCCGCCGCTATGGACGAATTGTACGAACAGTATCGCCAGGTATTGGCAAACGAGCCTGTGACTGTAGAGAAGTTTGCCTATCAGTTGGCTTTCAACCTGATTCCGCAGATTGACGTATTTACAGAAAACGGTTATACGAAAGAGGAAATGAAAATGTATAATGAAACACGTAAGATCATGCATTCTGACGTAAAGGTTAGTGCAACTTGTGTACGTGTTCCTGCATTACGCGCTCACTCTGAAAGTATCTGGGTAGAAACAGAACGTCCGATTTCCGTAGAAGAAGCTCGTGAAGCATTCGCTAACGGTGAAGGGCTGGTTCTTCAGGACAATCCGGCAGAAAAAGAATACCCGATGCCGCTGTTCCTGGCAGGTAAAGATCCGGTATACGTAGGCCGTATCCGCAAAGACCTGACAAACGAAAACGGATTGACTTTCTGGATTGTAGGTGACCAGATCAAGAAAGGCGCTGCTCTGAATGCAGTTCAGATTGCCGAATATCTGATTAAAGTTAAGAACATCTAGTCTTAAAAAAAGCACATTGATAAGACTCAATAAGTGGCCGACTTGCTGCACGACAATCGTCGCAATACAAGTCGGTCACTTTCTTTATAAATACCTAATTTCTTATATTAGTTTCCTTCCGCACATTTGCAGGGAATAAAAGGAACTTGTGATCTTTTTTACATAAATAATGTCTTATTTACAAGAAGAAGGTCTATCTTTGTCCCTCATTCAAATATCCAAACCGCAATTGCTTCTGCGCTATACACAAACAAATACGGTAAAACGAAAAACTCAAATTAAAAACCGCATGAAAATTTACCAAACAATCATTCTCTTATGTTTTTTCAGTATGTTGTTCTACAACTGTTCGCTTCCTGCTGATGACGAAGAAAAGGGAGATTTAAAAGGAGAAGACACTATCACACCCGAACTTCCCTGGGAAGGAGAAATGGACAAATTCACCATCAATTCTAAAGAAGGAATCCATCTAAATGATCCGCAGGAAGACGCCGGAACAGCTTATGTCACCATTCCTTCTACCTCTGTAAAAAATACCCGTTGGGAATTTGGAGTTCACCTCACCTTCAACCCCTCCGCCAACAATTATGCACGATTTTATCTGACTTCTTCCTCAAACATTCTTTCCGGCAATTTAAACGGCTATTACATTCAGATTGGAGGAGCAAAAGATAATGTAACTCTTTATCGTCAGAACGGAGAGCAGTCTAAACTACTGGCTTCGGGAAGAGAACTGATGAAAGGAAACTCTTCACCGAAACTATACATAAAAGTAGAATGTGACAATAACGGTTACTGGACTTTTTGGACACGGCTTGAATCCGAGAATGAATACGTAAAAGAAAGACAGATAAAAGATACCGATATACAGACTTCCCGCTACTGCGGTATATACTGCATTTACACCAAAACCCGTTGTAAAGGATTCACGTTCCATCACATACAGTTGTCTAATGACGTAAAAACGAACACATCACCCGACGAAACACCCGATAACCCCGATACGGACCTTCCAGATAATCCAGACACTCCCGAATTACCGGAAGATGTGAGAGGTATGCTTCTTTTCAATGAAATAATGTATGATAATGCTACTGACGGTGCAGAATATGTAGAAATCTATAATCCGGGTGAAAAGACTATTATCCTGCCAACTCTTTATCTATACAAAATGTATGAAAGTGGCACAGTATACAGTACTACCATTCTTTGTAACGAGAGTTCCTCCACTCCCCTCACCATTCCATCCAAAGGTTATCTTTGTTTCACCAAATACACCAGCAAGGTCATTCGGAAACATAAAGTAAATGGAGAGAACCTGATAGAAATATCCAGATTCCCGACTCTTAATAACGACGGAGGCTATCTGGCACTCTCCTGTAGCGAGAAGCCGGAGAAAGGACAAACTTTTGATACTTGCCGTTTTAGAGATGAGATGCACGATTCTGACAACAAAAAGACAACCGGCATTTCGCTTGAAAAGAAATCTCCGGAGTTGTCCTCGCTCAATAAAAACTGGCGTTCGTCCAAACACGCGACCGGAGGCACACCGGGAATAAAAAATAGGTAAGAGTATACATATATATGATAAATTCCCTACTTTTGTAGACAAAGAAAAACTAATTCGGATCATTCATCCTCAAACGAATTTAAATAGCAGATATGAGTCCAGCCGTTATATCTATCACTATTGTGGCATACTTTATAATCCTGTTCACTATCTCTTATATAGCAGGACGCAAAGCCGACAATGAGGGATTCTTTGTCGGAAACCGTAAATCGGCATGGTATGTTGTTGCCTTTGCCATGATCGGTTCCACCATTTCCGGAGTCACTTTCGTTTCCGTTCCGGGTATGGTACAGGCAAGTAGCTTTTCTTACCTGCAAATGGTGCTGGGATTCATAGTAGGACAAATTATCATTGCGTTTGTACTCGTTCCTCTCTTTTATCGTATGAACCTGGTTTCCATATATGAATATCTGGAGAACAGGTTCGGAAGCTCTTCCTACAAGACGGGAGCCTGGTTCTTTTTTATTTCAAAGATGCTAGGGGCTGCCGTTCGATTATTCCTGGTATGCCTGACGCTACAACTGCTGATCTTCGAACCTTTCCATCTTCCTTTCCTGTTGAATGTCATACTTACCGTATTTATAGTATGGCTCTACACTTTCCGCGGTGGAGTGAAATCATTGATATGGACGGATGTTCTAAAAACATTCTGCCTGGTAGTGTCGGTTGTACTTTGCATCTATTATATTGCTTCCAGCTTGCATCTGAATTTCAGTGGTTTGGTTAGTACGATTTCAGACAGTGACTTTTCCAAGACATTCTTTTTTGACGATGTTAATGACAAACGATATTTCTTCAAGCAATTCCTGGCAGGAGTATTCACCGTTATTGCCATGAATGGGCTCGACCAGGATATGATGCAGCGCAATCTTAGCTGCAAGAACTTCCGGGACTCACAGAAGAATATGATTACCAGTGGAATCTCACAGTTCTTTGTCATTCTGCTTTTTCTGATGCTGGGAGTACTGTTATATACGTTTACAGCACAGCAAGGCATTGGGAATCCGGAAAAAAGCGACGAGTTGTTTCCGATGATTGCTACCGGAAATTATTTTCCCGGCATAGTCGGAATATTATTCATTATCGGACTGATAGCCTCCGCCTATTCTGCAGCCGGTTCTGCCTTGACGGCACTGACCACTTCCTTTACTGTAGATATTTTACATGCACAGAAAAAAGGAGAGGCGGCACTTAGCCAAATACGCAAACATGTACATATCGGTATGGCAGTTGTGATGGGAGCAGTCATTTTCGTATTCAATCTGCTGAACAACACCAGTGTGATTGATGCGATTTACACATTGGCCAGTTATACGTATGGCCCTATCTTAGGACTGTTCGCTTTCGGCATCTTCACCAAGAAACAAGTTTATGATAAATATATTCCGTTGGTAGCTATCGCTTCTCCTATTCTTTGCTATATCCTGCAAAGAAATTCGGAAGCATGGCTCAACGGTTACCAAATTAGTTACGAGTTGTTGATAATCAATGCCCTGTTCACATTCCTTGGACTTTGTTTGTTCATCAAAAAACAAGACAAAGAAACATCTTACACAACTCATACTACAAAACAAGAAGTAAAATAATGAAAACAACAATCAACTGTTTTCTTCCTTTCAGCCGGTTGGAAGAAACTATGCAAACAGTTAAGGAGTTACGTGCATCGACGCTGGTAGACAAAATTTATTTATTAGCATCGCCAATTACCAATGTCTGTATTCCCGGATGCGAACTCATCTCTGTAGAGAAAATGCAGTCTACACAAGCGATGCGAGCTATTGCAGAACATTCTGATAAAACATATACCTTGCTCTATACCAAACACACTGCACTAAAAATAGGCATGTTCGCTCTTGAAAGAATGGTTCAAGTAATGGAAATGACCCAAGCTGCTATGGTATATGCAGACCATTACCAACAGATAGACGGTGTGCAAAAAACAGCTCCGGTCATTGATTACCAACCCGGTAGCCTGCGTGACGACTTCAATTTCGGCTCGGTTCTACTGTTCAATGCCAACGCATTCAAGGAAGTTATAGAAAATACAGAAGAGGAATATCAATATGCAGGCTTGTATGATTTGAGACTCAAAATATCCCAAAAGAGCAAACTGGTACACATCAACGAATATCTATATACCGAAGTAGAAAGTGACAAGCGGAAAAGCGGTGAGAAGCAGTTCGATTATGTAGACCCTAAAAACCGTCAGGTACAGATTGAAATGGAACAGGCATGCACCAACCATTTGCAGGAAATTGGCGGATATCTTTATCCAATCTTCCGTCCCGTAGACTTTTCTTCCCACACTTTTGAGTATGAAGCTTCTGTCATTATACCCGTACGCAACCGTATTCGCACAGTCAAAGATGCCGTACGCTCGGCACTGAACCAGCAAACGACCTTTCCGTTCAATGTCATTGTCATCGACAATCATTCGACAGACGGGACCAGTGAAGTTCTCCATGAACTTAGTTCGGACAAGCGGCTGATTCACGTCATTCCCGAAAGAGATGACCTCGGTATAGGCGGATGTTGGAACATAGGTATCCATCACGAGAAATGCGGAAAGTTTGCCGTCCAACTTGATAGCGATGACGTGTATAAAGACGAACATAGCCTGCAAATCATCATTGATACTTTCTATAAACAGAAATGTGCAATGGTAATCGGCACTTATATGATGACTAACTTTGATATGCAGGAAATTGCCCCCGGCATCATCGATCATAAGGAATGGACGCCCGACAACGGACGAAATAATGCATTACGTATCAACGGTCTGGGAGCTCCCCGTGCATTCTACACGCCCATTCTTCGGGAAATCAAAGTCCCGAACACAAGCTATGGAGAAGATTATGCCCTTGGATTGAAAATTTCACACGATTATCAGATAGGCAGAATATACGACGTGATTTACCTTTGTCGCCGTTGGGAAGGCAACTCGGATGCTGCACTGCCTGTTGAGAAAATCAACCAGAATAATCTATATAAAGACCGGCTTCGTACGTGGGAATTGGAACAGCGCATCCTGCAACAAAAAACGACATTAGAGGAAATTCAGCAAAGTATCGAACAGTTATTCCAAAAGCAAACTCTTTCTTGGGAACTAGCCAAAGAAAATTACCAAGCACTGGAACAGTATCGGTCACGAACAAAAAAAATATCCAAGTGGTTTGGTAACAATTGTTTAAGTGCGAAACTATTCTTTAATCCGAAACGTATTCTTTCGGCTACCGCACAGACAGATACTGCCTCCATTCACTCACGGCCTTGCTTCCTCTGCCAAACAAACCGACCGCAGGAACAAGAGTTCATCAGTTACAGGAATTATCAGATACTGGTTAATCCCTATCCCATATTTAAACACCACTTTACAATTGTAGATAAGGAACACAAGTCACAATCCATAGTCGGGCGTTTTAAAGATATGATAGAACTCACCGACATTATGGAAGAATACTTCCTTTTGTATAATGGACCGGAATGTGGAGCTTCCGCTCCCGATCATGCCCATTTTCAAGCTTGCAGTAAAGAGGAAAGTATGCAGGGATCATATTACGATCGCATAGATTTAATAGATAACAACAAGGTGCAAACTAGTTATGAAGGTTTCCCGTACAGTTTCATCAGGATTCAGGCGAAAAATAAGAAAACAATGTCGAGAACCTTTCATCTGATTTACGACATCTTAGCTGCCAATAATAACGGAAAAGAACCAATGATGAATATTCTTGCCTGGTATGGTTTGGAACGCACCAAAGAGGATTTTAGAGAGCGCTACGAAGAAGAATTTGAATCAGTGGCCGAACACCCTTACAATTGTATTATCTTCTTACGCAGCAAACATCGTCCTGACTGCTATTACGCAAAAGGAGACGAACAAATTCTCATCAGTCCTGCTATTGCTGAAATGAACGGCATATTCCCTATAGTACGTGAAGAGGATATGGAGAAACTGACTCCTGAAAAGGTATATGATATCTATCGGGAAGTATCTATATCCAAAGAAAAACTGCAAAAAATACTAGAACGTATTAAAGCTGTATTATGACTCAACCTCAAATAACAGTTGGTATCCTTTCCGGGAAAGAGATTGAATTCTCTTTCCCTGTGAAATTTAGTTCTTCTGTCGGAACGGAAATTTCCGGGACACAGAAAGTTATTTATCAGGATGGGAAGATTCTTTGGCAAGGGAAAGAGTACGACGAATTATCCTTCATTCCTCCACAAAATGCACATGCTTTCTTTGAACTGAAAGATGTGACCATCGGAATCAACTTCCATTGGGAACGCAAAGAAGTCCAGAAATTCAAAGGGGAATTAAAGATTATCATCGAAGAAGAACAACTAACTGCCATCAATGTGATTTCCATTGAAGAATATCTTACCAGCGTAATTTCATCCGAAATGAGCGCAACAGCTTCTTTAGAACTACTAAAGGCTCACGCCGTCATCTCCCGAAGCTGGCTACTCGAAAAAAATAAAGAATTAAGAATTAAGAATGAAGAATTTAAAAGAACTTTGCAAAAAGACAGCGCAGCCAATTCTTCATTCTTCATTCCTAATTCTTCATTTATTAAGTGGTATGACCATGAAGCACATAGAAATTTCGATGTATGTGCCGATGATCATTGCCAGCGTTATCAGGGAATTACACGAGCCTCAACACCACAAGCCATCGAAGCAGTCTCCGCCACGCGGGGGGAAGTGCTGATGTATAAAGGAGCGATTTGTGATGCCCGTTTCTCTAAATGTTGTGGCGGAGCTTTTGAAGAGTTCCAAAATTGTTGGGAAAACGTAAAGCATCCTTATCTAATCAGACAACGGGATAGCAAGACTGAAAAACAACTTCCCGATTTGAACATAGAGGCGGAAGCTGATAAATGGATACGTACCTCACCTGTTGCTTTTTGTAATACGCAGGATAAGAAAATTCTAAGCCAAGTACTAAACAACTACGATCAGGAAACAGCAGACTTCTATCGTTGGAAAGTCAGTTATTCGCAGCAGGAGCTTTCAGAACTGATTCATCAACGTTCAGGGATTGATTTCGGACAAATCATTGATTTAATTCCTGTAGAACGGGGAACATCCGGACGTCTTGTCCGACTAAAGATTGTAGGAACCTTACGAACGCTTATTATCGGGAAAGAACTGGAAATACGCCGTACCTTATCTACTTCCCATCTGTATAGTTCCGCCTTCGTAGTAGACAAGGAATATGAGGAAAAAGGACATAAAGAGGATAAAATCCCTTCACGATTCATCCTTACCGGAGCCGGATGGGGGCATGGAGTAGGACTTTGCCAGATTGGTGCTGCCGTAATGGGAGAGCAAGGTTACAAATATGAAGAAATACTGTCTCACTATTACCCCGGCAGTACGCTCGAGAAACAATATCAATAAAAAAGAATAATACCATGACAACCCCCACTATAAAAAGAAATCCCTGGAGCTGGATACCCACCCTCTACTTCGCAGAAGGGCTGCCATACGTAGCGGTAATGACGATTGCTGTTATCATGTACAAGCGTTTAGGATTATCCAATACGGAAATAGCCTTATACACTTCCTGGCTCTATCTTCCCTGGACTATCAAACCGCTATGGAGTCCATTCGTCGACCTGGTGAAAACGAAGCGTGCCTGGATTATTGCCATGCAAGGTTTCATCGCTGCCGGATTTGCGGGGATAGCCTTCTTTATTCCGACTGCCCATTATGTACAGTTGACTCTTGCTTTTTTCTGGCTGCTGGCGTTCAGTTCCGCTACGCATGACATCGCTGCAGACGGTTTCTATATGCTCGGGCTCAATAATAAGGAACAATCTTTCTTTGTTGGTATCCGGAATACTTTCTATCGGCTTGCCAATATTTTCGGGCAGGGAATTCTAGTCATGCTGGCAGGATGGCTGGAAACATCACAGAACAATATTCCCCTGGCATGGAGTATTACATTCTACCTTCTTGCCGGATTATTTCTGGCTCTTACTATCTATCATCGACTTATCCTCCCCCATCCTGATTCGGACATTAAACGCCCCGGACTCACACCGGGTAAGTTGTTGGGAGATTTCCTTTTGACCTTTGTCACATTCTTTCAGAAAAAGAACCTCGGTCTCATGTTCTTTTTCCTCCTCACCTATCGGTTGGGAGAATCACAGTTAGCCAAAATAGCTTCTCCTTTCCTGCTCGACACGACCGATAAAGGTGGACTGGGTTTATCCACAGCAACTGTCGGAATGATCTACGGTACGATAGGTGTCATAGCTTTATTGCTCGGTGGAATCATTAGTGGTTTCCTCGTTTCCCGTGACGGATTCAAGAAATGGATATTACCCATGGCATTAGCCATCAACATTCCCGATCTATTATATGTATGGATGGCTGCCGCCACCCCGGACAATCCTATATTTATAGCCATTTGTGTAGCGATCGAACAGTTGGGGTATGGTTTCGGCTTTACCGCTTATATGCTATATCTGATTTATATAGCAGAAGGTGAACATAAAACGGCACACTATGCTATCGGAACCGGATTTATGGCACTGGGCATGATGATTCCCGGTATGCCTGCCGGATGGATACAGGAACATCTCGGATACACAAACTTCTTTATCTGGGTTTGTATTTGTACCCTGCCCGGTATCGTCGCCTCATTAATGATTCGCAACCGACTGGAGGATTCTTTCGGAAAGAAACAATAAAAAACTCAAAGATATGATACTCATTGCAGATAGTGGTTCTACCAAAACCGACTGGTGCATCGTTTTCAACGGCACCCCAATCAAACGAATGGGAACGAAGGGAATTAATCCCTTCTTCCAATCAGAAGAAGAAATTCAACAAGAGCTGACACATTCCCTCCTGCCACAACTACCGGAAGGAACGATCAACTCCGTCTTTTTTTATGGTGCAGGCTGCACTCCCGAAAAAGCTCCCGTCCTCCGGCGGGCTATTGCCGACAGCCTGCCCGTCATCGGGAACATCAAAGCCTACTCGGATATGCTTGCCGCTGCCCGCGGACTATGCGGACATGAAGCAGGGATTGCCTGCATCCTCGGCACAGGTTCCAATTCCTGTTTCTACAACGGTAAAGAGATTGTCAACAACATCTCCCCTCTTGGATTCATCCTGGGAGATGAAGGAAGCGGCGCAGTCTTAGGAAAACTACTGGTAGGCGATGTACTG
>OGFQ01000475.1_pt1 | contig 29723 bp, 24 predicted proteins | sample 1570961 | NCBI WGS metagenome assembly OGFQ01 (sample SAMEA2582022, study PRJEB24529) | metagenome | biome: Human gut stool | place: China | collected 2011
CGAATAATCGGTTCTGGGTTACTCTTACTCAGGTGAACCCACTTATCAGGGAAATCAATCTTCACACCGTCGATGTCATTGATTTCTTCATTCTTGTAAAGTTCTTTTACCTTCGCCAAGATGGCATCTACATCTGTTTCCGGAGTCAGGTCAATACGATTCTTCGCAATGAAATAATTAGGATAAGTAGCACGCAATTCGCTTACTTTCTTACCTTCGTGTGCCAGATGACTCAAGAACAAAGCAATACCTACCAATGCATCACGTCCGTAGTGAGATTCCGGATAAATCACTCCACCATTACCTTCACCACCGATAACCGCATTAGTAGCTTTCATCTTGGTTACTACATTTACTTCACCCACTGCAGATGCATTGTATTCCATACCGTATTTACGAGTTACATCACGCAGTGCACGAGTTGAACTCAGGTTAGAAACTGTATTGCCCGGAGTATGCTTCAATACATAATCTGCTACTGTAACCAGTGTATATTCTTCGCCATACATAGCTCCGTTCTCACAGATAATAGCCAGACGGTCTACGTCAGGGTCTACCACAAAGGCTACATCACAAGTTCCTTTCTTCATCAGGCCCATGATGTCACCCAAGTTCTTTTCCAAAGGTTCCGGATTATGCTGGAAGTCGCCAGTCGGTTCGCAATACAATTTTTCCACATGCTGTACGCCCAACTGCTCCAACAATTGAGGCAATACCACACCACCAACAGAGTTTACGCAATCAATTGCCACGCGGAAATTAGCCTTACGGATAGCTTCTACGTCTACCAGTTTCAACGCCAACACGCTGTCAATATGTTTCTGGTTGTATGTATTGTCTTCACGGTACTTACCGATATGTTCGATGTCTGCAAATTCAAATTCTTCTGCAGCAGCAATACGCAATACCTCATTACCTTCTGCCGCATTCAGGAATTCACCATGTTCATTCAACAACTTCAATGCATTCCATTGTCTCGGATTATGGCTGGCAGTCAAAATAATACCACCGCATGCTCCTTCCATAGTTACAGCAAGTTCTGTAGTCGGAGTAGAAGCCAACCCGATATTTACTACATCGAATCCCATTCCCATCAACGTTCCGCAAACCACATTTTTCACCATTTCACCAGAGATACGTGCATCACGGCCCACTACAATCTTATTTGATTTATTGGTCGTAGTCTTACGAATCAATGTAGCATACGCTGAAGTGAATTTCACGATGTCCAAAGGATTCAATCCTTCGCCGGCATGGCCGCCTATAGTGCCACGAATACCGGAAATAGATTTAATAAGTGTCATAAATAAAGGTTTTAATTATTTAGGTTTTTAGGTTATCACAGTTTTACATAAGTCAGTTCATAAAAACATGGATACACAGACTGAGTGGCCGAAGAAGTACCTTCACTATGCGGCACAATCAGTTTCACACGTGCAATTTCTCCAGAATCAGTCGTTTTTCCTGGTTTCAAGTAACGCAATGGAATCAACCAACCAGAAGGAACGGCTACTGTTCCATACATGCCATACATGCTATAAGAATCACTGCGGGTAAATGAAGCAGAATACGACTCACCACTAATGGTCAGTTTAAAATCTTCTCCTTTAATCGTATACGAAGGATTGGACACGTGAAAATTAGCCAGCAATGTATCTCCTGCCGTCATACCTAAGTCACTGCGTGTCTGAAGTGCTATTTCTACAAAACGTGCAACCATATCATACGTTCCATTTCCCAACACTTCTTCACCTGGTCCACGATTATCCACATGCATCTACACTCCGCTTTCATCCAGCAGCACATATTCATTTTCTTTCGTAGTGGAATCCTGCGCAGCAAAATCTGCTTCAGAAATCACCTTTATATCATTTTCCAAAATGTACTTATTAATAGCATCTGCCTCCTCTTCTTTCATTTCAGCGTAGGTCTTTCCGTTATTACAACTCTGCAGTGCCAACATTATCAGGGCAGTTACAGCCCACAACAAATAGTTCTTTTTCATCTTAATAAGCATGTTTACACGGGCAAATGTAGTAAAATGTCTCAAAAACATCCTTCCTATTTTGTCCAATTATGTCTAATATTGTTCAAGAATAAAAATTTCTCACTAATTTTTCAATAACAAGCTCTCATATTTCACCAAAGCCTGCTTAAACAAGTCTACAGCCTCATCCATCGTACCGTAAAACTCTCCACCGGAAGCATTCAAATGCCCACCTCCATTGAAGAATTCAGCGGCTACCTGATTACAGGGGAATGCTCCTACCGAACGAAGCGAAACCTTAATCATATCCTTCTCGGTATCTTCACGCAAGAATACCGAAAAACAAATTCCCTTCATCTGAAGAGGAATGTTTACAAAGCCTTCCGTATCTCCTTTTACATAACGGAATTTGCCCTGTTCTTCCTTTGAAAGACAGATTAAAGCTGCACGGAACTGAGGATATACCTGCATTTTTTCATAAAGTACATACCCCATCAGGCGAAGACGTCCTTCTGAATACGTATTGAACACCTTACGATAAATATCATCTTTATCAATACCCTTAGATAGCAGTTCGCTGATAATGAAATAAATCTCACGGTTATTGGAGTTATAAGTAAAGCCTCCCGTATCCGTCATCATACCGGTATAGATACATTCTGCACCTTCCAAAGTAATGTCATCAAAACATCCCAGACGGCATATCAATCTAAAGATTAACTCCGAAGTAGAAGAAATTTCCGGATGTGAAATAGTCACCCGACAAAAAGGTTCCGGATTCAGATGGTGGTCAATCATCACCTTTCTTCCCTGTGCATCTCTTACTGCATCTGCCATCCGGTCAATACGCGACAATGCGTTAAAATCAAGACAACAGATTACATCTGCCTCAGCAATCAGCTTATCGGCAAACTCAGCGTATTTATCATAACGAATAATATCTTTTGCTCCAGGCATCCACCGCAAAAAGTCAGGAAATGCATTAGGTACAATCACATTCACGGTCTTGCCATGTACAGACAAAAAATGATACAAGCCCAACGAAGAACCCAGCGCATCTCCGTCAGGAGAAACATGGGTCACAATCACCACTTTATCAGCCCGGTCAAAATAGGTCTCAACTTTATCAATATGGGCCTGAAGAATTACTTTTGACAACATATTCTTTTTCTTAAACTTACACTTTTGAAAGGAGCAAAAGTACAAATTTATTTTTATAAACTACAGCACAACGGAATAAGAACCTTGAACAGAAAGGTCTGTATAAGATATTTTAAGTAATTGACATTCCCTTATAAGCTTTTCACGGAAAGCATCATTCAGTGAGCTGTCCAAAATTACTTGCCGAATGGCAAATAGTTTGTCCAACTGCAAAAGGCTCCCTTTAAATCCCTTACAAATATATGCATACTCCAAAGGGAAACGCGATGAAGACTCATACGTTCTCCAGCGGGCATCATTCAACACTGCAATATGCATATTTCGAATACACAACAACCCCGTTTCAGAACGATGGGTGGAGACACAGTCTTTCTTACGGGTGTAGATTTCCGAACGGAAGAAATACAACTGTTCCGGAGCTTCTCCTGCATATTCCACACAAGACACCGCCACAAACAGATTACAAACCGCCAATAAACGAATCCAGTCGGAAGCCTTGCGGTGTATTCCGGATGCCCAGCAAAGATAAAGGCAAATAATCACTCCAGCCAGCAAACAGGCTTGAGGGGATGATAAATAGACGGAAGTAATCTGAGAACCGGCCAGTTGCTGTACTCCCTGCATGGATTCATTCAAGATTAAAGTACCCCATTCCAACAAGGTAATCACCGTATTTCCCACTATAGGGACGGAAGCCAAGCATAACGCAGCAAACGTCAGCACCAATATTACACCAGCCAATATAACTACAACCAAATTAGCCAGCAGAAAATAGGTCGGGAAACTTCCAAAGTAATACAGAATGAAAGGCAACGTACCTAGCTGAGCCGACATAGACAGACTGAGGGTATTCCATACATAACGCAGCACACGATTTTTGATACATAAGCTACGCGAGAACAAAGGATAAAACGCCAGAATGGAAAAGACGGCAACAAAGGACAACTGAAAACTTATATCAAAAAGAAAGAATGGATTATACACCAGCATCAGGAAAGCAGCCAATACCAGGGAGTGCATACCCGAAAAACGTTCTTCCAGACAGAATGAGGCAAGGGTGTATAGACTATACATCACCACTGCACGCACCACCGACGAGCTTAATCCGGAGATAAAGGCAAAGCCCCACAACAAGCAGACAACCAGCAGAGCCAGCATTTTGCGCCCGTGCTTCAGATAAGTCAACGGATAAAACAACCACAAAAGAATACATGAAAAAATCCCCACATGCAACCCCGACAACGCCAGTACGTGACTGGCACCTGCCGCGCTGTACACCGCTTTCAATTCAGGAGTCAACTCACTTTTCTCTCCGATTGTCAATGCCGACACCACAGCCTGTACATCTTCCTCCAACCTCCAACTTCGATATACATCTACCACCTTTTGCTGACACACCTTTGCCCGCTGCATGAAAGACAACGAATGAGGTTTTCCCGTACAGCGCCAGTTTCCGGCATAAGCCAGAGCCGTTCCACTGATACCTTTTCGTAAAAGATAATCCCCATAATCAAATCCGGTCAGCTCTTTTTCAGAAAAAGGACGTGAAACTTTTGCATAGAAACAAACACTGTCACCACAAGCTAAAGGACTTGACAGAGAGTCTGGCATCCATGACAAAAGGATATTCCGGTCTACCCTTTTCCATTTGCCACCAGACAACCGCTGCATTTCTACACGCTCTTCCGCCCGAAGTGTCTTCCCTCTGACTTCCGGCACACTTTCCACTATACCTTTATATATAGCGGGGGCTCCATCCCAGCTATATTGCACCGTTTCCCTTTGATGAAGTACCGATATTCCTCCCCACAAGAAAAAAGCCCCTCCAGCCACTCCGCCGAAAAGCCATCTCCACCGCCAACGGGAAAGCCAGAATACTCCTCCGCAAATACCGGCAAAAAACAGCCATATTGCAGCCCCATATTGCCATGAAAGATTTTCCGGCCACCACGTGTCGCATAAAACAATTCCGGTTGCCAGACAAATAGTCAACCGGAACAAAGGGTACGCTATCAAAGATTGTAAAGCTCCCAATACTTACTCCACATATTTCAACTCCTGAATAGCTTTTATCATATCCGGCGCCTTAAAAACAGAACTGCCGGCCACCAGCACATCTGCTCCGGCACGTTGCAGCAAAGGAGCATTTTCCGGATTGACACCTCCGTCCACTTCGATAAGAGCAGAAGCCCCATTACGGGTTATCATTTCACGAAGTTGCTCAATCTTTTTTAATGTATTAGGAATAAATTTCTGACCACCGAATCCCGGGTTGACACTCATGAGCAACACCATATCCACCTCTGTGATAATATCCTCCAACACGGAGACCGGTGTAGCTGGATTCAGCGTAACCCCTGCCTTCATACCCGCTTCCTTAATCTGCTGAATGACGCGATGCAAGTGAGGACAAGCTTCATAATGCACATTCATCATCATGGCTCCTAACTTCTTCACTTCCTGAATGAATTTCTCCGGCTGTACAATCATCAGATGTACATCCAGCGGTTTCTGACTAAGTTCCGCCACATACTTTAACACAGGAAAGCCAAAAGAAATATTGGGTACAAACACCCCGTCCATAATGTCCAGATGCAACCAGTCTGCCTCACTTTGATTTATTTTTTCCAGGTCACTCTTCAAATCAGCAAAATTTGCAGAGAGCAAGGAAGGAGCTACCATAATTTTTTCCATCGATTTATTTTAGTTAATCAGATTCTTTTCAACAAAGATAAGCATCTTTTCTCATAAATCAACTATAAAAACTTATTTGGTCACATTAAAGCGCAAACCCAGCTGCAGATTAAAATTGAACGGATGTTCCTTTCGTATCGTCTCCACGCCACTGTGGTCATCAAAGTAATACGCGATTCCCGGTTCCAGATACAATCCAAAACGTGAAGTAAAGTTCACCTGTGCTCCAGCTGCTGCGGTAACAGACCATTGAAGCGGATCTACATCTAATGATGTATTTTCAGACGTACGATTTCCTCCATTCGTTACTGTCACAGTTTCCAAATTTCCAGATACACATTTTTCCATTACTCCTCCAGCCGATGCATACACTGAAAGCCAGTTATTTTTCCAGATGGAACGATGCAGCTTAAGCGGAATACCTATATAATGCAATTTCTGCGTTTCCTCCACATACGATTTAGAGCCGGAATGAATATCAGAAGAAAGCAATGTATAGTTCAGTCCTGTTTCCAGTGCCCAGTCTTCATGAAACTGCCAGGCTACCGTCAATCCTACCGTAACAGGAATATGATGCTTTACCGTCGTTTGAGGAGCCTGTATAGCGTTCTCCAGCAACACCTGACTATAAGCCAGCCCATTATTATTTATCGGAGACATACTCAAATCTGAGGAAGTATAATAAGCCGAGCGGGCTACAAAACTTCCCATTCCATCAAATGTATTCAAAGAACTGTAAGGTGTATTTCCAGCACCAACACCCACAGAAAAGCCTGAAGATTTATCCGACTTATTTTTCAATGCCCTCGCATTACGTTCCATCTGTTCCCGGTCGGCCGCGCGACTCTTTTTCACCTGCCGGCTTCTTTCTGCAGACCGACTAACCTCCTGCTGCTTTACAGCCTTTTCTTCTTCAACCGATTCTATTGGTGCTTTCTGTTCAGCCAATGCTACTGAAGCAGGAGCTACCTCTACTATTTCTTCCGGCACTTCTCCGGCAGATTTCTTAGAAGAGACATTGGCCAAAAGAGCCACAGGTTCTTTCTGGAAAGATTCAGCATGCTTTACTTCAGCCACTTGCTCATCTAAAGACGGAGTTTGTGCAGGCAAAGGAGTATCCTCCACCTCTACAGCCAGTTCCTGATTACGGAAGTCCGCTTCTGGAGAAGACCAGAACCAGTACGTCAGGGAAGACACCAGCAAGACCAGCACTGCCGCAGCTGCCTGCCACCGTCTCCATATCGGAATCACCTTTGGAGTCTTCGGCTCTTCCAGTTCCTTGGACAACTCGTCCCAAAGACCTTCAGGAAGAGGCTCGGAATAGTCCTCCATCCGGTTACGTAAGTTATTAATCCATTCTTTCTCGCTCTTCATTGCCTATAATTTCTTTCTATATTCATTGATTTTCTTTGCCAATAAGGTCTTTGCCCGATAAAACTGAGAAGAAGAAGTATGCTCTGTTATTCCCAGCAGCTGGGCTATTTCCTTATGACTCTTATCTTCAAACACGTATAAGTTGAATACTGTACGATATCCATCAGGAAGTTCTGCAATCATCTTCATCAGTTCAGCTTGAGGAATATCCTCCACCCCATTCTCATCTTCTTCCGCATCAGGCAACTGCTCCATCAACACTTCCTGTTGAGCCAGCTGATTGCGCTTCCGTAAATACCCCAACGCCTCATTCACCATCACACGCGAAAGCCATGCTTTTAAAGAGCCGACTCCCTGATAGGTAAACTGTCCGATGGATTGAAAAATCCGGACAAACCCGTCATGCAACACGTCCTCAGCAGCCTCCCGATCTCCTGTATAACGAAGACAAATGGCCATCAGCGAACCGCCATACAGCTCGTACAACTCCTTGCGAGCCTGATTATCTGCCAGCTTGCATTTCGACGCCAATTCTTCTTCTGTCATATCCAGCTTATCGTGCTTTTGGTAGTAAATGATGAATGCACAAAAATACTGCACCTTTTCCTAATAAAAATCCTCATTAAAATGTTTTTAACAAAAAAGGGCGACGATATGATCTACCGTCACCCTCACGAAATAATATTGCAAATTTTTTACTCTACGAAAGAATCTTCCACATGGCGATACCCGCGAAGGAAGTCAGCTACCTCCATTCGTTTCTTACCCGCCAGCTGCAAAGACAACACTTTGACAAACCCGTCGGTAGAAGCAATCTGGAAATACGTTTTCTTATCGGTTACAATGCTGCCAGGTTTCAGATTATGTGCGACAAAGACTTTCTCTGTTTCAAAAATCTTCAATGCCAGCGGAGCGGCATCGCCCTGATGCAATTCCGTCCATGCAGCAGGATATGGAGAAAGACCACGTACAAAATCGTATACCTTTTTCACTCCAGCCTGCCAGTCTATACGACAGGTTTCCTTAAAGATTTTAGGAGCCGGACGAAGTTCCGTAGCAGTAGCCAACTGTTCCTGTGGAATGGTCTTCACATTTCCTTCCAAAATGGCATCCACTGTCTTCACCACCAGGTCTCCCCCTAAGTGCATCAGCTTGTCGTACACAATCTCCACATTATCCGTATCCGCAATGGGCACACGAACCTGGTCAATAATCTCGCCCGTATCAATCTCATGCTTCAGGAAGAAAGTGGTAATACCTGTTTCTGTTTCGCCATTGATTACCGCCCAGTTGATAGGAGCTGCGCCACGATACTGCGGAAGCAAAGAGGCATGCAGATTGAATGTACCCAAGCGTGGCATATTCCATACCACCTCCGGCAACATACGGAAAGCGACCACAATCTGCAAATCTGCTTTCAAGTCTCTCAGCTCGGCCAGGAAATTCTCATCCTTCAGCTTTTCTGGTTGAAGCACCTTCAATCCTTGCGACACGGCATACTGTTTCACCGGGCTCGGCTGAAGCACACTGCCATGCCGTCCCATCGGCTTGTCGGGCATGGTGATGACTCCCACCACCTGATAGCCTCCTTCCACCAGCCGCTTCAAACTCTCCACGGCAAATTCAGGAGTGCCCATATATACAATTCGTAAATCTTTCTTCTCCATATTTCTTTTCGTTGTTTATTCTGCTGAAAAATCCACCATCACCTGACGATAAGTAGAAAGGATGCGCGATTTGGATACAAAACCAATGTACTTGTTGTCTTCGTCTACCACCGGCAAGTTCCAGGAGCCCGTCTTATCAAACTTATCCATCACGTCTTCCATGGAATCTGTCGTAATAATGCAGGCTTTAGGGGTGACCATAAAATTCTCTACCCGGTATTTGTGATACAATTCCTGACGGAACATAATGTTACGAATGTCGTTCAGTATTACCAGTCCAATCAATTCATTGCGTACATCTACCACCGGGAACAGGTTACGGCCGGATTTTGAAATGGCCTTCACCATCTCCGCCAAATCCATATCCGGACGAACCACCTGAAAATCTGTTTCAATCACACTTTCCATGCTCATCATGGTCAAAGCCGCCTTATCTTTATGATGCGTAATCAATTCTCCACTCTTCGCCAGACGCATGGAATAGATACTGTGTGGTTCGAACACGATAATGGTAAGGTACGCGCAGACCGACCCAATCATCAACGGCAGGAACAAACCGTATCCACCAGTCAGCTCAGCTATCAGAAAGACTCCGGTCAAAGGGGCATGCATGACGCCCGACATCAGTCCCGCCATTCCCATCAGGGCAAAGTTCTTTTCCGGAATGTATGTACCTCCCAACTGGAACTCATTGCACACATAAGAGAACACAAAGCCGGCAATACATCCCAGGAACAAGCTCGGTGCAAAAATACCACCGCAACCGCCACCACCGTTGGTCGCACTCGATGCGAAGACCTTAAACAAGATAATCAACAGCAAATACACCACCAACAGCTGTGAATTTCCGTAGAAAAGAGAGTTATTCATTACCGTGTCCCATTCGGCATTCGACCGTCCATTGAGCAACAGGGAAATGGTATCATAACCTTCACCATACAACGGCGGGAACAGAAAAATCAATATACTCAGCATGGCTCCTCCAATCAGGAACTTCACATACGGATTACTATAACGGCGGAAAATATTCTCAATCCAGTTCATGGAACGGGTAAAATACCAGGCCACCAGTCCACAGAAAATGCCCAATGCAATGGCGTATGGAATACGTTCCAAAGAGAACGGATAATCCAGGTGAAACTGGAACATGGCTTCCGTACCAGTGAGCAGATAAGAAACAGAAGCTGCCGTCACACTGGTAATCAGCAAGGGAAGCAAAGAAGCCATGGTCAGGTCAATCATCAGTACCTCCAGCGTAAAGACCACACCGGCAATCGGTGCCTTAAAGATACCCGAAACCGCCCCGGCTGCTCCACATCCCACCAGCAGCATCAGCGTCTTGTGGTCCATACGGAAAATACTGCCCAAGTTCGAACCAATGGCAGAACCGGTCAGCACAATCGGCGCTTCGGCACCGACCGATCCACCACAACCGATGGTAATGGCCGAAGCAAAAACGGAAGACCATACATTATGCCGCTTGATACGGCTTTGCTTACGCGAAATGGCATACAGAATTTTGGTCACACCATGACTGATGTCGTCACGCACCACTTTTCGAATGAACAGTCCGGTCAGGAAGATACCTACCACCGGATACACCAAGTACAACCAGTTTACTCCTGTAGAATCAAAGTTTTCTGTCAGGAACTCCTTGATATACTCTACCAGGAACTTCAACAGACAAGCGGCCAGCGCCGTGCAGATTCCAACTAAAAAGCTTAAAATCAATACAAACTGCTTGTCCTTTATATGTCTCTCCCTCCAACGGAGAAAGCCCTGGAGCAAGCTGTTCTTCTCGTCTACAACTTTCATGAAAGAAAAAATTTATTCTCTAATAATTTTTACCACGCCCCCTTTGCCTAATTTGACAATACTGGACGGTTTGGGGTGACCGGTTTCTTCCCGACGGTAATCCACCACATAATCCACCGCCTGCTTGATTTCTTCCGTGATTTCACTGAACACGGCCGGTGCAGGCTGTCCGCTGATATTGGCAGACGTAGATACAATGGCTTTGCGGAAGCGGAAACAAAGTTGTTTGGAAAACTCCTCCGAGGTGACACGAATACCTACACTGCCGTCGGCTGCAATCAGATTCGGAGCCAGATTTCTCGCTCCATCGTAAATAATGGTCAAAGGTTTCGTAGTCATTTCAATCAAGTCCCATGCTACGGAAGGCACATCCTGTACATAAAAATCCACCTTCACCGGACTGTCTACCAGCACCAGCATCGCCTTGCTGTCAGCCCGCTGCTTTATTTCAAAAACGCGTTTCACCGCCTCTTCATTCGTCGCATCACATCCTATTCCCCACACGGTATCCGTCGGGTAAAGAATCACTCCCCCCTTCTGCAATACCTCGCAGGCTTTCTTAATCTCATCTTTCATCATATTTCTTTATTTTTTGCTGTCAAAAAAGTCATCAAAACCATTTTACAAACAGCAAAAATACAAATGATTTTTAGGATTTCCCAAGAATGTTTTGTTTTTTTGCAGAAAAGCTATCCACTCATTCATGCACACCGAACGAAAAATTATCCACATTGATATGGACGCTTTCTATGCGTCGGTCGAACAGCGCGACCACCCGGAACTACGCGGAAAGCCCATCGCCGTGGGGCATGCAGAGAAACGAGGAGTGGTAGCTGCCGCCAGCTATGAAGCCCGTAAATTTGGCGTACGTTCGGCCATGTCTTCACAAAAAGCGAAAAAACTGTGTCCGCAACTGATTTTCGTGGAGGGGCGGATGGAAGTTTACAAAAGCGTGTCTGCACAGATACATGAAATCTTTCACGACTATACTGACCTCATCGAGCCTATTTCGCTGGATGAAGCGTTTCTGGATGTCACGGAAAACAAGAAAGGAATTCCATTGGCGGTAGATATAGCCAAAGAAATCAAGCAACGTATCCGCCAGGAACTTCATTTAGTGGCCTCAGCCGGTATATCCTACAATAAATTCTTAGCTAAAATCGCCTCCGATTACCGAAAGCCTGACGGACTTTGCACCATTCACCCCGACCAGGCCGATGAGTTTATCCGCCGGTTGCCTATTGAAGCTTTCTGGGGAGTGGGCCCCATTACGGCCAAAAAGATGCATACCTTAGGTATTTATAACGGAGAGACCCTGCGTAAATGCTCGTTGGAAATGCTGCAACGGCAGTTCGGGAAAAACGGATTAATTTATTTCAACTTTGCCCGTGGTATGGACGACCGTCCGGTAGAAGCTGTACGCATCCGCAAGTCTATCGGCTGCGAACATACATTGGAAAAAGACCTTTCGGCAGAAATGTCACTCATCATCGAACTGTATCACGTGGCACACGAACTCACCGACCGGCTGAAAGCCAAGAATTTTAAAGGGAATACCCTCACGCTGAAGGTGAAGTTCGACAACTTCTCCCAAATCACCCGCAGTGTGAGTGTGGAACGGCCGCTCCAACGCCTGGACGACATTCTTCCACTGGCTAAACGGCTGCTGAAAGGAGTGGACTACAGTCAGCATCCTATCCGCCTGTTAGGCTTGTCGGTTTCCAACCCGAAAGAAGAAAATGGTATGAATGAGCACGTCAGTTCCGGACCTGTTCAGTTGGAACTGGAATTTAAAGATGATTATATTTAAAATACTCCCCACGTAGAGAGTAACCCATACATATAAATCCAACCCGAAAACTATTTCGAACTTTTAAACAAATTCACAGGCAAAAAACGCAAGTGCGTTCAATCTAAAACGCAAGTGCGTTTGACTTGAAACGCAAGGACGTTTGACTTGAAACGCAAGTGCGTTTTGATTTGAACACAAGGGCGTTTTGAAAGACAAGAAAAACGGCCCTCCAGGGAGGAAAAAAGACAAATCTTGACGGGTTGTCGGGGTTGGCAGGCATTTTTATAAAGTATATATACGCGGGGTGTGGAACAAGTGTGTCATACTTATTCCACACCTGTATATAGAAAGTTTGAAAAACCGGTGACAACCCGTCAACCCGTCAAGAAAATGCCTGGAAAGGGCATAAAAAAGCGGTGCGCATTTTCTGCCACCGCTCTTATTTACATTTTTAAACATTAATGCGTATGTACTATCTCCGTAGGAGCCATTTCTGCATTACGCTTTTCTGTCTGCGTCACCACGTTGCGTGCCAACTCCATAAAGGCCATACCGGTCATAGAGTTTTCGTCGAGGGCAGCAGGTGTTCCTGCATCGCCACTCTCGCAGATGCTCTGCACGATAGGAATCTGTCCGAGCAACGACACATTCAACTCTTCTGCCAGACGCTTGGTTCCTTCCTTACCAAACAGGTAATATTTGTTTTCCGGAAGTTCTGCCGGAGTAAACCAGGCCATATTTTCCACCAGACCGAGAATAGGTACGTTTACCTTGTCGTTGGTATACATATTGATACCTTTACGCGCATCGGCCAATGCCACCTGCTGCGGCGTGCTGACAATCACGGCTCCCGTAATGGCCAATGTCTGCAACAAGGTCAGGTGAATGTCGCTGGTGCCCGGAGGTGTATCCAGCACGAAATAGTCCAAATCACCCCAGTTGGCATCTGCCACCAACTGCTTCAGGGCGTTGCTGGCCATACCTCCACGCCAGAGTGTAGCCTGGTCGGGGTCTACAAAGAAACCGATAGAAAGCAACTTGATGCCGTATTTCTCTACCGGTACAATCAAATCGCGTCCGCCCACTTCTTCGGCATACGGACGGGCATCTTCCACCTGGAACATCTTCGGCACTGAAGGGCCGAAAATATCGGCATCCAACAGACCGACCTTATAGCCCAATTTAGCCAATGCCACAGCCAGATTGGCTGCCACGGTAGACTTTCCTACCCCTCCTTTTCCGGAAGATACCGCAATCACGTTCTTCACCTGCGGCAGCATCTTGCCCGGTTCCGGACGAGCGGCCTGCTTGCTTTCGGTAGCAATCGTTACCTCTACCTCTTTCGATACATACGTATGAATAGCGGTTTCGGCCGACTTGACCACCGATTTCATAAACGGGTCGGTCGGTTTCTCAAAAATGAGCGAGAAACTCACCTTCATGCCGTCAATGCGAAGATTGTCGGCCACCATCTCCGCTTCTACAATGTTTTTTCCGTTACCCGGATAACGCACCGTAGCCAGTGCGTCCATAATCAATTTCGGATAAAGTGTCATATCTTTTTCAGTTTTGAATCATTTGCTTGTTTTCAATCCGCTACGCTTGCTCCGGTTGTAGCTCCGGTAATCGTCCAGTTCAATCTCCACGTCCGGTTCCTGCAACTCACCATCCTGCGGCAAATGGAACTGGATGTACTTGATGTTCAGTCCGCGGTCCAGCCACTGCTGTTCGTAATACGTGCGGATGCTGAGAATGTCATCGTCCATACCGGAATGGTACAAGTCGTCAGTCATAAATTCCACCGGAAAATGATTGGCTTCAATCATGTACTTCGTATAGGTAAACATGAAGTTACTGTCCGTCTTCAGGTGTACCAGTCCGTCCGGAACCAGGAAACGACGGTAACGGTTCATGAAATAAGTGGAAGTCAACCGCTTGGTAGCCTTCTTCATCTGAGGGTCAGAGAAAGTCAGCCAGATTTCGCTTACCTCTCCCGGGGCAAAGAAACGGTCGATGATTTCAATGTTCGTCCGCAAAAAGGCTGCGTTTGTCAATCCTTCTTTCAATGCATCGGTCGCTCCGGTCCACATACGCGCTCCCTTGATGTCGACTCCTATAAAGTTCTTTTCCGGATAGCGGCGTGCCAGCCCCACGGTATATTCACCACGTCCGCATCCCAGTTCGAGCACAATCGGATGGTCGTTTTTGAAGAAATCACGGTTCCAGTTGCCTTTCATTTCGAACGGCACGTCATCTACCACCGAATACGGATATTCAAACACATGCGGATATTCCGCCATATCTGCGAATTTCGCTAATTTTCCTTTTCCCATATTTTCGTGAAACGTTTCCTTTAAATCCGTGCAAAGGTAAAGTTTTTCGGTGAAAAGGGAAACGAAAAAGGAGAATTACGTTTATATAACAAAATGAGAATTATGAACAGACATATCTTTCAGAACATACTTTTTCTATTGCTGGCAATCGGATGTACAAAAGAGCCTATTAAAACCATACAAAATACATTAATCATTCAAGGAGAGAATGTTGTACGTTTCAATACCTCCCGAAATACGCTCAACGAAGGCCTGCCTGCAGGAAGCACATTGACCTTTTACAGTCAGGGCGGTATTCATGCAGACGAACTTCCACTTTCCTACAACGGTAGCAACTGGGAAGGAGAGAATCTTCCGGAATGGGAGGATTCCCAACAACCAGCTGTCAGTTGTTCTTTCTGCCCTCCATTGTACCGGAACCACCAGTCCTTTTACCAGAATGGTTTCTTATGCGACCAGCTCTATGCCCAAGCCACCACAAACTACGGAGAAAACATTCATTTATCTTTTCAGCACTTGTTTGCACGTATCGTATTTAATGTATCCAGCAAACTGAACAACCAAATTAGTCTGATAGAATTTACCCCTTCTTTATCTGTAACCGGGATTAATCCTGATTCCAGAGAAATATCCTATCAAGACACAGCCTCTCCTATGCAAATGGAACAAAATGAAGATGGAATATATAGTTTTCTGGTTCCACCTACCATTCTATCCATTCACATACAGATCTATACTGCCGCAGGAGAAGATTATCAAAGTCAACTGGAAGAACATGCTTTTTCATCCGGATACGAATACACTTGTTCCATAAAACAAGACGGCGAAAACCCTGGCATTTCGACCGTAGAAGACTTCATTGCCTTCACCCATTTAATCAACGGGGAAGTCTATGAAAACAGAAGTTTGGAAGAGTTTGGTGAAAAAACGGGAGAAACCATGACCTACTACCTGCTGAACGACTTAACCTTTACTGAAGAAGAATCCACACAGGTGCAAATGATTGGAAAGTACAAAAAAGGGGATAGCACCGGAAAAGGCTTATTCAATGACGTATTTGACGGGAAAGGACATAGTTTGAATAATCTACGTTTCGAACAAACAGTGGATGGAAGTTATTATGCCGGTCTTTTTAGCGGAATATCTGCTACCGGAGCTGTAAAAAATCTGTTTTTAAAACAAGCAGTATATAACAAGCAGACAGACACTAAAAATGCAGCCTTTCTGGCAGGCATAAACCGAGGAGAAATTAGTAACTGTGCATTACGTGACTGCACTATTGAAACCATTCGAAGTGACAGCGATTTAGGGTGTTTGACAGGCTGGAATGAAGGCACAATCGTCAACTGCCACATAGATAATGTCTGGATGAAAAATGAAAGTTTGCAAGGGAATGCTATTACCCGTTACAACCAAGGTGGGAAAATCATCAATTGCGCAATCACCAACTGCAATTTCAGTAAAGCTAAAAACAGAAGCGGTCTTATCTGCAGTATCACTAAAAACGGAGAAATTCTGAACTGCTATCTTAAAGGAAACACAAGTAAGAATCATGCTATCTGCCTGCAAACAGAAAACACAAATATACGCTGCTGTTATTACCCTTATGGAGACACCAGAGAACCGGTGGGTAACAACTATGTAAGTGCTCTCTCTGATTCAATCATGCAATACGGCAGCCAGCAAAGCATTACCGAAGACAATCTGTATCAAATTCTGAACCAATGGGTACGCGACAGCGGAGCCAAACTATACCCCGAATCCTCCTTCCTGCTATGGGAAAAAGGAGAAACGCTGCCTGCCATTCTGGTATCCCCATAATTTTTCTAAAAATAAAAAGAAGGTATTCATAAATATTGTATTTTTGCGCCAAATGTAAAAATTGGAACCATGAACAATAAAAAATTTATCATCGCCATCATTATATTGGCTGTGATTGTAGCAATAGTATCTTTCTTTGCCGTAAATGAAGCTCGCAAGAACAAAGAAATGAGTCAGCTCTTTGCGGTGGAAAAACAAGAGATGGAAAATGAATACAGCACATTTGCTACCCAATACGACGAATTGCAGATTCAGATAAATAATGACTCCTTGCGCGAAAAGCTGGAAAGCGAAAAGCTGAAAACCCAGCGCCTGTTAGAGGAGCTGCGTCAGGTGAAAACCAGCGATGCAGCTGAAATCATGCGACTGAAAAAAGAATTGAAAACCGTACGTGCCGTATTGAGAAGCTACGTAATGCAGATAGACTCCCTGAACAAAATCAATGCTGCCTTGATGCAGGAAAATCAGGAAGTAAAAAGCAAATATAGTGCTGCTACCGCACAGATTTCCAACCTGTCACAAGAGACTAAGAGTCTGAATGAAAAAGTATCACTGGCTGCCCAGCTGGATGCCACCAACATTCGGGTACAGACACTGAACAAAAGAGGACGCGATACGGAACGTGTAAAGAATATCAAGAAGATTGCGATTTCATTCACCATCGTGAAGAACATTACGGCACAGACGGGTAACAAGACCCTTTATGTACGTATTGCCAAACCCGACAACGAAGTGCTGACCAAGAGTCCGAGCAACCAGTTCAAGTTTGAAGACCGCAACATCAGCTATTCTATCAAGAAATACATTGAATACACGGGTGAAGAACAGACTGTCACAGTATACTGGGACGTAGAAGAATTCTTGGCGGCCGGTACATACCACGTGTATATATTCGCCGACGGCAGCATGATTGGTCAGGGTTCATTCCGTATGAAATAATTTTCAGAAAACATGAAAAAGCACATCAGTCACCTGATATACGGTTGGCTTGCACTAATGGGCCTGCTATCTTCCTGCGGAGAAGACCGCTCGGGAGAATACTATGCCCTGATTGCCACCAAGACATGGATTTACGAGGTGATGCAGGAAAACTATCTTTTTTATGAAGATATTCCGGCAGAAGAGAAACTGGACTTTTTCAAGAAGCCGGCAGAGTTTCTTACTTCAGCCGCATCTTCCAAAGACCAGAAAAACGGGTATGTGTTTTCTCATGTAGACTCCGTGTTTACTACCTCGCGTGCCACCAGCACCTATCCTTGCTTCGGTTTTGAAGCAGCCTTGGTACGTACTGAAGGAGGAACAAATGCGCTGAGAGTATTGTACACACAACCTAACTCGCCAGCAGAAGAAGCCGGACTGAAACGAGGTGACTGGATTATTGCTGTAGACAACCAGAAAGTATCCACAAGTGATTATTCCACTTATATCACCCGACCGGCAAAAGCGTACAGTTTTACATTAGGTAAATATAATCCTTATCCGGAAGAGGTGGACGACCCGGAATTCAACTACGTGGAATTTGATACGCTTGGAGTAGTCCAGATGCCGGAACCTCGCTACGTGGAAGAACAAGATGTACTTAAATACGGCATCATCTCCTCGGGTTCACGAAAAGCGTTCTACCTGTTGTACAACGAATTTGGAGAAAGTACCGATGCACTCAAGGAAGCGTTTTCACAACTGAACGGACAGCAGTTTGACGATATAATCCTGGACTTGCGTTACAATCCGGGAGGATATGTAAATACATCGCAGCAGCTTTGCTCGGCTTTGGCTCCCGCTACGGCAATGGGACAGCCTTTCCTGCACATGACTTACAATGACAAAATCAATAAAACGGAAACACTGAACTTCGAATCCAGTCCGCTGACCGGAGGAGCAAGTCTGTCTTATCAAAACCTGTATGTCCTCACCTCGGGCAATACAGCCTCCGCTTCTGAAATTGTCATCAACTGCCTGAAGCCCTATATGGAAGGCCGTTTGTATCAGGTAGGAACAGCCACTTTCGGAAAGAATGTGGCTCAGCAACTGTTTACCAATGCAGAAGCTCCAGGCATTGAATTATGGCTTACCACTACTTACCTGAGCAATTCACAAGGATATTATGATTACTTCAAGGAGGGATTATTGCCGGATTTCGAAATAGAAGAAAACTATGGAGCTGAATTAGGTGATTTCGGTTCGGATGAAGACCAGCTTATGCAACCGGTTCTATATAGAATGGAAAACGGAAGTTTCCCGGTGGTTACCAATCCGGATGAATCAGAAGATGCTACGACTTTAAGCCGCAGCCGGACTTCAAAGCATGTACAATTGCTGGTTGACCCCATTGCACAGAAGCCTCATTACAACCGGATAAAAAGATAAAAGTAACCGGTAAGACACACGCTCAGCAAAAATTAAATTTATTACTGATTCTTTTCAACAAAACGCTTTGACTATTTGTTCTAATGTCATACATTTGCAATGTTGCATAAGCAACCAAATAAAAAGTCAGCATCAGTAATGAAAAGAATTACAAGTTTACTCTTACTGCTTGGCGCAACTCTCAGCAGTCATGCCCAACAAGTACTTACTCTGGACAGTTGCCGGGCACTCGCTCTGGCCAACAACAAAGAGCTGCGAATCTCACAGGAAAAAGTCAATGCCGCCCACTATGAGAAGAAGGCTGCATTCACTAATTATCTGCCTAAAATTGATCTTACAGGGGGATATATGCGTACGCAGAAAGAAATATCCCTGCTCAGTGATGCACAAAAGCAAAGCATCGGTAACATGGGTACCAACTTAGGAAACCAGTTGCAACAAGGTATGCAGTCGGCTGAATTCCAGGCTGCCATGAAACAACTTGCTGCGGCAAATCCCGGACTGGCTGCCGGATTGCAAGGATTGCTGCCGGGTGCTGTGGCCGGACTTACGGATGGACTGAACGCCGTAGGACAAGGTCTGGTGGATGCCTTCCGTACAGATACCCGAAACATGACGGTGGGAGCTGCGACCCTCACCCAGCCTCTCTTTATGGGTGGAAAAATCATTGCCTACAACAAGATTACCAAATATGCAGAACGTCTGGCTGAATCACAGCATGCCACTGGTATGCAAGATCTTATCCTGCAGACGGACCAGATTTACTGGCAAATCATTTCACTCGTCAATAAGAAAAAACTGGCAGAGAATTTTTTAGAGCTGGTACAGAAACTGGATTCGGACGTAGACAAGATGATAAAAGAAGGGGTGGCTACCAAAGCCGACGGATTAAGTGTCAAAGTGAAGGTGAATGAAGCCGAAATGATGCTTACTCAGGTAGATAATGGCTTGAACCTCTCGAAAATGCTTTTGTGCCAGCTCTGTGGTCTTCCGTTGGAAACCGATTTCCAACTGGCCGATGAAAGCATGAAAGACTTGCCCCTTCCCAACACCTATACGGAGGCGAACGTAAGCACGGCCCTCAGCAACCGTGAAGAGCTGAAAAGTCTGGAATTGGCATCGGAAATCTATCGCCAGAAAGTAAACGTAGTCCGCGCGGATTTTCTTCCTTCTGTGGCTTTGACCGCCAATTATCTGGTGACCAACCCGTCGCTCGTCAACGGATTTGAAAATAAATTCCGCGGCATGTGGGCTGCCGGAATCGTCGTAAAAATCCCTGTATTCCACTGGGGAGAAGGTATCTATAAGGTAAAGGCCGCAAAAGCGGAAGCCAACATCGCCCGCTACAAACTGGAAGACATCAAAGAAAAAGTGGAACTCCAGGTAACACAGAACTCCTATAAGGTAAATGAATCGACCAAGAAATTAGCTTTAGCCGAAAAGAACATGGAAAAAGCAGAAGAAAACCTGCGCTATGCCAATTTGGGATTTAAGGAAGGAGTCATTCCGACCAGCAACGTGCTGGAAGCACAAACTGCCTGGTTCTCGGCGCAAGCTGGAAAAATAGACGCACAGATAGACGTCAAAATGAGTGAACTTTATTTGAACAAATCAATGGGAATTTTAAAATAATACAGATATATGGAAAAGACTCAACGCAACAATATCATGCTGGCTTTCTTTACATTGTTAGCCGTAATCGTTATCGTCAGCATCATCGGATTCTTCACCTTAGGAAAAGGTCCTGAAATCATACAAGGCCAGGCTGAAGCCACAGAATACAGGGCATCGAGCAAGGTACCGGGACGTATCCTGAAATTCTTTGTCAGCGAAGGAGATAAAGTGAAAGCAGGTGATACACTGGCTATTCTGGAAGCTCCGGATGTAATGGCTAAATTGTCGCAGGCACAAGCTGCCGAACAGGCTGCACAGGCACTGAACGAGAAGGCCCTGCGAGGTACAAGAAGCGAACAACTGCAGGCTGCATACGAAATGTGGCAGAAAGCCAAAGCAGGACTGGAGATTGCCGAAAAATCATACAACCGTGTGAACCGCCTGTACGAAGAAGGGGTGATGACCGCACAGAAAAGAGATGAAGCAAAAGCGCAATACGATGCCATGAAGGCGACCGAACGTGCTGCCAATGCACAGTACACAATGGCCAAGAATGGTGCACAGCGTGAAGACAAGGCCATGGCCGCCGCACAGGTAGAACGCGCCAAAGGAGCTGTAGCCGAGGTTTCTTCTTACGTATCGGAAACTTACTTAGTAGCTGCTGCCGATGGAGAAGTGGCCGAAATCTTCCCGAAAGTAGGTGAACTGGTTGGTACGGGAGCCCCCATCATGAACGTAGCCCAACTGGATGACATGTGGGTGACATTCAACGTACGTGAGGATTTTCTGAAAGACTTCACCGTAGGAAGCAAGATTAAAGCCTACGTTCCTGCCCTGGAAAAAGAAGCTGAATTCCAGGTGACAGTCATGAAGGACTTAGGTACGTATGCCGCATGGAAAGCCACCAAGACCACCGGTCAGTTTGACCTGAAGACTTTTGAAGTAAAGGCAAAACCCGTACAGCCTGTAGAAAACTTACGTCCGGGTATGTCTGCTATCATTGAAAAATAAATTCACATGTCGACAACCACCTATCAATGTTACCTGAAAGTGATGCGAAGAGAAATTCTCCGCATTGCAACCAAGCCGATGTACCTGTTCTGCATGGTCATCGCTCCATTGTTCTGTTTCCTGTTTTTCACCACCCTGATGGAAAACGGGCTGCCGACCAATCTGCCTGCAGGAGTGGTGGACCTCGACAACACCGCCACGACACGCAACATTATCCGTAATCTGGATGCGTTCCAGCAGACCCAGATTGTAGCACATTACCCAAGTGTAACAGAAGCAAGACAGGCCGTACAGCGCGGAGAGATTTATTCATTCTATTACATTCCGAAAGGAACGACCGAAGAAGCCCTTGCCAGCAGACAGCCTAAGGTATCTTTCTATGTCAACTATTCTTACCTGATAGCAGGTTCCTTGCTCTACAAGGATCAGAGAACCATGTCGGAGTTAGCCTCTGCAGCCGTGGGACAAGCAACTCTATTAGCCAAAGGAGCCACCGAAGACCAGGCACTTGCCTTCCTGCAACCGGTAGTCATTTCTACCCATGCACTGAACAACCCCTGGCTAAACTACTCGGTGTACTTGTGTAATACTTTATTTCCGGGCATTCTGATGCTACTCATTTTCCTGACTACCGTATATACCATCGGAACAGAATTAAAGGAAAAGACTTCAAAAGAACTGATGCAACTGGCCGATAACTCCATTGTGACGGCACTGGTGGGAAAATTGATTCCTCAAACCGTTACGTTCTTTATCATGGCTACGTTCTATAACGTGTACTTATACGGATTTCTGCACTATCCGTGTCACAGCGGGATTTTCCCGATGCTGTTAGCCGGACTGTTGCTGGTGCTTGCCTCACAAGCATTCGGCGTATTCCTTTTCGGCTTATTCGGTTCACTCCGTCTGGCATTGAGTGCAGCTTCTCTATGGGGAGTCATTTCATTCTCCATCTCGGGATTCACTTTCCCGGTCATGGCGATGCACCCTACACTGCAGGCTTTATCCGTCTTGTTCCCCTTGCGGCATTATTTCCTGCTCTACGTAAATCTGGCCTTAAACGGTTATCCGGTCATTTATGCCTGGCATGCCGTTACCGCCCTGCTGCTGTTCATGCTCCTGCCTTTCTTCTTCCTGAAAAGAATACGCACGGCCATGCTGCATTATGTCTATATCCCTTAACCCTTTGCGTTCATGAAAAAAGAATCGTTAAAACAAACCATACAACAAGGCTTTGCAGGTCTCTTCCATATATGCAAGCAGGAACTGAAAGCCGTTTTCAAAGACCAGGGCGTACTTATTTTCTTCTTGCTTGTCCCGCTGGCCTACCCGCTGGTATATGCCTTTATTTATACCAATGAGGTGGTACGCGAAGTGCCCGTAGCGGTTATTGACAACAGCAATACGGCACTCAGCCGCCAGTTTATCCGTACGGTTGATGCAAGCGCCGATGTGCATATCCAGTCGCATTGTGCAGATATGGAAGAAGGGAAAAACCTGTTGAAAGAAACAAGGGTATATGGCATTCTCTACATTCCGGAAAGCTTCAGTAAAGACATTTCCTCCGGAAAACAAACTACAGTCAGTATTTATTGTGACATGAGTGGTATGCTATACTACAAAGCACTAGTATTGGCAAGTACCAACGCTTCACTTACCTTAAATAAAAAAATTCAGATACAGCGGATGGGAAATACAACGGACCGGCAGGATGAGATCAGTACGGCTCCCATTGAATACGAAGATATATCGCTATTCAACCCGCAAGACGGATTTGCCAGCTTCCTGATTCCAGCTGTGCTCATCCTGATTATACAGCAGACGCTATTGTTAGGCATCGGACTTTCAGCAGGAACCGCCCGTGAGAATAACCGCTTCAAAGACTTGGTCCCCATCAGCCGGCAGTATCAGGGTACGCTCCGCATTGTAGGCGGAAAGTCATTGGCCTATTTCCTGATTTATGCATTAGTGGCTGCGTATGTGCTCTGCCTTGTACCGCAACTATTTGATTTGGTACAAATTGCACAACCTATGACCTTGCTGGCTTTTGTGGTGCCTTACATCTTGGCATGTATTTTCTTTGCGATGACCTGCTCCATCTTTATACATCACAGAGAATCGTGTCTGATGATTTATGTCTTCACCTCCGTGCCGCTCCTGTTTATCTCCGGAATCTCCTGGCCGGGAGCTGCCGTACCTACGTTCTGGAAAGTATTCTCCTGGATATTCCCATCTACGTTCGGTATCAACGGGTTTGTAAGAATCAATAACATGGGCGCAACTCTTCCGGAAGTGTTAGTCGAATATCAGGCACTTTGGATACAGGCTATCGTATATTTCTTCACAACCTGCATTGTCTACCGGCGACAAATCATATTGAGCCGCCGACATGCCATGGAACGCCTACGCATGTTCAGGCTACGAAAACTGGTTGCCAAGACATCCAAATAACCAAGCTTTAGTTCAATTATCCGGCTTCGTAAATTTTACCAGGCCGGATAATTTATCTTTATTAACACCTGAACAAGAGTGAATACCCCAGAATACTCGTAGCTTTGCGAATATTTATAAACGAGCTTATGAAACATCTTATTTATATATTCGCCGGGCTGATATGTTGCCTGATTACATTACCTCAGGTGGGGGCTTCTCCATTGGAAAACAAGAAACAGCGTTTCCGAATTACCGTACTGAATACCGGAGGAGAACCACAACAAGGTATCATTCTGAAAGTGGCAGGCTACAGCAGCGAGTATATCAGTAACGAACAAGGTCTCATCGATTTCGAACAATCCATTGACAACAATTACGTTCGTACTGCCAATTTTTACTTCCCGACAGATAAGAACAGAACTATCAAATCCTTGCGACTGGACGAAGCAGCACAAGATACAATCATCCGCATAGACCGTCCGGAGGATTTGGCACGTTTCAAGCAAAGCGGTAAGACTTTACTGGTAAATGGCGTGCTGAAAGAAGGAGGTAAACCTGTTCCTCATGCAGAAATCAGCATCCAGGGAACTGGGAAACACACATTCTCTAATGCGCAGGGTGAATTCAGTATTGAAGCGGATTACAGTCACCTGATTATGATACGGGCAGAACGCATGGAAAACAAGTATCTCGACATCGAATCTTTCTTGCAGAACCCTAACCAGCCGCTGGAAATACGAATGACAAAGAAAGGAGCCGACCGGGTGTATCACGTAGTAGAGAAAATGCCGGAGTATCCTGGAGGCATGAAAGCCTTCTTCAACTATATCAGAAGAAAGGCGCATACCACGGAACTGGCTGAAGAAACTCAGAAAGAGGGGGCGGTCATGATTCAATTCATTGTAGAGAAAGACGGTAGTATCACTTCTCCCAGCATCGTAAGAGGGCTGGACGCACGTCTGGATACGGCCGCTTTAGATGCCATCATAGTGATGCCCGACTGGATTCCGGCTCAGGAACATGGGATTAACGTACGCTGTAAATATTCTGTTCCGGTTCCTTTCAAGAAACCGAAACCGACTCCTCCTGTTGCCCCGAAATCCACTCCTGACATAAAGAAAGACAGTCTTTCGGTACCTTCTGCTCCAGCAGACTCTCTTGCGGAGGATTCAGTTCTTCAGGTTATCCCTATGCCATCCGTAGACTCACTGATGACAGATACATTGGCCACGGATACAACTTTAGTAGCCTCTGCTGACAGCATAGCCATACAAAAAGAAACAGCTGCATCATTGTCTACTTCTGAAGCCACAGAAGTCAAACCGAAAAAACGGAACTTCATCGTTCGTTTCTTCCGCTGGCTGTTTGGCATAAAAGACAAGGAAAATACGCCCGCAGAGCCCAAGGAAGGAAAAACACCCGAGGTTATACCGGAAGAAGGAATTCAAAAAGAAGAATAAATGTAAAACTTAAATAACACAGTCATGAAAAAACTTTTTGTACTTTTTTATGCGCTAATGTGCCTGGTTACTCTGCAGGCACAAAAGGTAACACTACAGGATGTAGCCAACGGTACCTATCGCGCACAAAGTATACAGGGATTAAAACCGATGCTGGACGGTGAACATTACACCCAGATCAGCAAGGACCACAAACGAATCGTCAAATACTCTTTTAAGACCGGTAAAGAGGTAGCTACCATCTTTGACGTAGCCACTGCCCGCAACCACAAGTTGAAAAATTTCGATGACTATATTATGTCACCGGACGAAAGTCTGATATTGATTCAAACGGAGACCAAACCGATCTACCGTCGTTCATTCACAGCTTTATATTATATATACAATGTGAGAAACCGTACACTTGAACCTTTGTCAAACAACGGTCCGCAGCAGGTTCCTTTGTTCTCACCCGACAGTCACCAGATTGCGTTTGTGCGCAACAACAACATCTACCTTATCAAACTGCTTTTCGGTAACAGCGAATCGCAGGTAACGAAAGACGGAGAATATAACAAGGTGCTCAACGGTATTCCCGACTGGGTATATGAAGAAGAATTCAGCTATAACCGCGCCTTCGATTTCAGTGCAGATAGTAAAATGATTGCATACGTCCGCTTCGATGAAAGCCAGGTTCCCATGTACTCTTTCCCATGGTATAAGGGTATGGCTCCAGAAAAAACAGAGTACACCACCTATCCGGGAAGCTATGACTACAAATATCCCAAAGCAGGAGTTGTAAACTCCAAGGTTAGCGTACATTCTTTTGACATAAAAAGTCGTGTAACCCGCAAAATGGAACTTCCTGTAGATTCTGACGGTTATGTACCTCGCATCAAATTCACAGATGATCCGGAAAAGCTGGCCATCATGACATTGAATCGCCACCAGAACCGCTTCGACCTTTATATGGCCAACCCACGCAGTGCCATCTGCAAAGTAGCCATCCGCGACGAAGCAGAGCAGTACATTAAAGAGCAAGCCTATTCAGACATTGCATTCTATCCGGAACACATCGTCATGATGAGTGAACGTGACGGATACAACCACCTTTATCTGTACACCATTGGAGGAAACCTGGTGAAACAAATCACAAAAGGAGAATTTGAGGTAAAAGATTTCCTGGGATGGGACCAGAAAGCAAATGTTTTCTATTACACCAGCAACGAAGGAAGCCCCTTGCGCACTGCGGTGTACAAGATTGACGGAAAAGGTAAAAAGACCAAACTTTCTACACGTACCGGAACAAACAGTGCGTTATTCAGCAAAAATCTGAATTATTACATCAACACGTATTCCAGCGCGCAGACTCCTACCCTTATTACGCTGAACAACAACAAGGGTCAGGAAATGGTTACACTGCTTGACAACAAAGAACTGAAAAGCAAAACAGCTCAGCTAAACATGCCGACAAAAGAGTTTTTCTCTTTCAAAACCAGTGAAGGAGTAGAACTGAACGGTTGGATGATGAAACCGGCCAACTTCAATCCTTCCAAGAAATATCCGGTAATCATGCACCAATATAGTGGTCCCGGCTCTCAGCAGGTACTCGACAAGTGGGGTATCGGAAGTTTCGGCGACGGAGGTATGTTTGAAGCCGTAATGTGCGACAAAGGCTATATCATGGTCTGCGTGGACGGACGTGGTACTGGAGGTAGAGGAGCAGCATTCGAAAAATGCACTTACCTTTCTATCGGCGTGAAAGAAGCTACCGACCAGGCTGAAGCAGCTAAATACCTCTCTACTCTGCCTTACGTAGATGGAAGCCGTATTGGTATCTGGGGCTGGAGCTATGGAGGATACAACACGTTGATGTCAATGAGCGAAGGTTCAGGCGCATTCAAGGCCGGAGTTGCCATTGCCGCTCCGACAGACTGGAGATTCTATGACTCAGTCTATACCGAACGCTTCATGCGCACACCGAAAGAAAACGGTGACGGTTACCAGGCTTCTTCTGCCATCAGCCGGGCATCCAAGCTGAAAGGAAAGCTGCTGCTCATTCATGGAAGTGCAGACGACAACGTACACTTGCAGAATTTCATGGAGTACAGTGAAGCACTGGTACAGGCAAACATCCAGTTTGATACACAGATTTACACCAACCGTAATCACAGTATCTTCGGAGGAAATACCCGCAACCACCTGATGAACAGAGTGGCTAATTTCTTCCTGCAGAACCTATAATATTTCATGTAGCAGATGACACCAGTCACAAGAAACTGGTGTCATCTGTTTTTCTTTGTTCTTTTATCTTACCACTATGACACACATCAGAAAGCCTGATTGGCTAAAAATCCAGATTGGCACCAATGCCCGATATACTGAAACCAAACGCATTGTAGATACTCATAAGCTTCATACCATCTGCAGCAGTGGACGCTGTCCCAACTTAGGTGAGTGCTGGGGAAAAGGCACCGCCACCTTCATGATTGGAGGAGCCATCTGTACCCGTTCCTGCAAGTTCTGCAATACACAAACCGGAAGACCTCTCCCATTGGATCCGGAAGAACCGCTCAGAGTGGCCCAGTCCATCCAACTCATGAAGCTTGACCACGCGGTCATCACCTCTGTCGACCGGGATGATTTAAAGGATTTAGGTGCCTCACACTGGGCTGCTACCCTGATGGCCATCCGAAAATTGTGTCCTGACACCACCATAGAGGCACTTATTCCCGATTTTCAAGGCCACAGCGAATTATTGCAACAGGTCATTGAAACACGTCCCGATATTCTTTCACACAACCTGGAAACCGTCCGCCGTCTCAGTCCACAGGTCAGAAGTGTAGCAGATTATGATACCAGCCTGAAAGTTATCCGTCAGATTGCAGAAAATGGACTAAAGGCCAAATCCGGTATCATGGTGGGGTTGGGAGAAACCATAGAAGAAGTAGAAGAAACGATGGACGACCTGCTACAGAACGGTTGCCAGATACTGACCATCGGACAATACCTGCAACCAACAGCCAAGCACTATCCGGTAGCAGAATACATCCATCCAGACCAGTTCAAGAAATTCAAAGAAATAGGTGAAACCAAAGGATGTGAAATTGTAGAAAGCGGTCCGCTGGTCCGTTCTTCTTACCATGCTGAAAAACATCTCCGCAGACAATGAACAATTTTCTTTTTCCATTTGTTGCAATTTTATCAACAGATGCTTTTCAACGATGAATCTATTGCTCAAATACAAAGATAAAATTGTATCATTTGGATTGCTTCCTATCATTATCACACTGATAGGCATTCATCTGTTCCCAACGACCGCCATGTTGGGAACAGGACTTGCTATCAGCATTGCGGGACTGCTTTATGATGTGTTGCGCCTGAAAGGACTTAATTTCTTTCTTTTACAAGGAACTATTGGAATCGGTGTCTGCTTCCTTTTAAGACTATTCACCGGATATGATTACATCCCTAAGAACAGCCTGACTCCTTCATTGGAATTCATGCTATTAGTATGTGCCTTCATCCATGTGACGGCTCCGGAAATTTATCGGAATTTCTTGAAGAAGTTTCATCTTAATTTCACTTCTTCTTACCTACTGGAAGCAAAAATAATCGTGATTTTTTCCAGTATCCATTTGCTTTTTCCATTCTCTGTCCATTGCAGATAAGGCTGCTCTTTGCCGTAAATTTTCTTCATGTTGATAGAACCTTGTGGTAAGGCTGCGATCTCGTTTTCTAATTCATAAATTCGTTTGTAGATATCAATAAGCTAAATCCCCTTTCTCCTGAAAATTACTTTGGAATCATCTATTTGATTCCTACACTTATTTACGTAATATGTCTGGTCATTAACATCGTAGGAATACAGATTGCTGCCACACAATCTCCTCAAGAGCAACATATCATACGGATTGTTCCTATCTGCAACGGGAAAATATATCTTTCCCCGCATGCTGAAAATACAACAATCTGGGATGCTCCTATCAAGACTTTATTTGACGGACCGTTAAGAAAAAGCCAGCGTCACGCAAAGAACCTGGTAAAAAAACATCAGTCAACTTCTCACACCACACATAAGAAGAAGTTTTTTCCAAGACTCATCCTCAGCTATCGTACACAAGGCAGTACACCGGCTTTCGTGCAGTTATATATACTTCCCGTCAGCCATGAAGATGAATTCAAACTCTCGGAAGGATACTTCTTTACCTGTGA
>OGFQ01000498.1_pt1 | contig 28908 bp, 18 predicted proteins | sample 1570961 | NCBI WGS metagenome assembly OGFQ01 (sample SAMEA2582022, study PRJEB24529) | metagenome | biome: Human gut stool | place: China | collected 2011
GTAATCGTAATCGGTGCTGGTAATGCTGCTATGGACGTTGCAAGAACAGCGATAAGAAAAGGTGTCCGCAGGCTAACCTGCTTCTCTATCACTAAAGAAGTAGCTGCCAGCCAGTATGAATTCAGCTACGCCACTCTTGAAGGTGTTGAATTTGAATATAACAAACGACCAGTTGAGATTAAAGATAACGGCGTAATATTCAGAGATGTAATAGAAAATGAAGATGGCTCATTCACTGATGTAGATGGAAGCGACACATTATATGAATCAGACAGCGTTATTATCTCAATAAGCCAGGGACCAATGACAAGGCTTGTCAACAGCACTAAAGGCTTAAATGCCAACAAACGTGGTCTTCTTGAAGCTGACGAAACAGGTCATACATCACGCCCGGGAATATTCGCATCTGGTGATGTCGTTAATGGAGCTAGAACTGTTGTAGAGGCTGTGGCACATAGTAAGATTGTGGCAGAGTCTATGCACGAATATATGCAGTCGCTTAAAGATTCTACAGACTAATACATATTGCTTCACGATAGTCATTCAATATATGACACTAATAAATAATTCAGCTAAATAACAGAAATAACTAACGGACGACAGTAAATAAAATCGCGGTTATCATCAACGTCAGGCACGCTCTCGCTACTCTCGCACGCAGCGGATACTAAGGTGCTAAAATACAGCACCTAAGTACCGGCGTGCTCAAAGTACCTGACTTTTGATAATAACCGCGGTTTTCTTTGCAATCTGTTTTATAACAATATCCAATTAAATATTCTGGCGTAAGCCCCTGATACGAGCCGCCACTCAAGCCATATACCGTCCGTTATGCCAACAGACCTATTTCACCTGCGTAACTGTTCCGTCATCTGCCACATTCGCATTAATACTCACCTTATTAAGAAGACTGAATATTCTGCTTTTATCTTCTTCCTGTGTGCATATACGTGTCACACAGCCCTGTAATGTGCCGTCCTGAACAGCTGGCACTACTGATACATCAATTTTATCACCATCATCATTACCGCTTATTCTGATATTCACGAGCATTGTATCAACATTATACTCATCAAACCAGAAATTACCAAGACTATAAAATATTGGCTTATCCTCATAATACTCTATACCCTGAAGGCAATGGCTATGACCGCCAATAATAACATCTGCTCCTGCATCTATATATTCCCTTGCGCTAGACCTCTGAACGTCCTCAAGCACAGTTGTATGCTCAGTACCCCAGTGGACAACCGCAACTACATAATCTGCATTAGCTCTGGCCTCTTTAATCGTCTGGACAAATAACTCTGTATCATAACATCTGAGTATTCCTGGCGTAGTATCTGTAGCCTGTGGTGTCATCTTATACTTTTCAGCTCTTGAAGCTGCCACAATAGCTATCTTCTTACCGTCAACTTCTGTATAATATGGTTTCATTGCTTCTTCAAGCGTTCTTCCAGCTCCAACATACGGAATCCCAACTGCTTCTAAAGCAGAAAATGTATCATACATTGCCTCCTGTCCATAATCATATACGTGATTATTAGCAAGCTGTGCAACATCTACTCCAAGTGCATTAAGCACCTTTGCTCTCTCTGGACCAGCTCTGAATGTCCACATTTTATTAGCAAGAGGTGCACCTCTGTCACTGTAGCAGAATTCGTTATTAACCAATGTAATATCTGCATCTTTCATATACTTTATAAGCTCTGGCGATATACATTTAGTAATATCTCCGTTATTCTTATCAAGTTCTTTAGTTGTCGGCTCACCCTCCGCAATGTTAATATCACCTGTAAACGTCATTGTTATGTCAAACGGGTGTGTATCAACTGTTGTTTCTTCCTGTGTTGAAACCTCGCTTGTATCTAATACATCATTATTGCTTACACCTGATGATTTCCCACACCCCGATACAAACAACACACTTATAATGACAGCTATAATAACAGCTGATTTCTTCTTTAAAGCATTTTTCACTATGCTCTTTCTCATTATATAGTATTCTCCATTCCTGACCTGTATGTATTCTGTTCTCGTTCAATCATTCATAAATAATTATTTATTATTATCAATTATTTATTATTCACAATTACTTATTACTATCAATCATTTATTCTTAACAATTATTTATTCTTAGAGTTCTTTGAATCCTTATGTTCACTGACTGATTCGTCCATAACGCCTCCTGCCGCAAGCAGCGCTTTAGCTCTCTCAAAGGAATCCATATGAACTAAAATATCACATTTGGCATTCTTATCATTATTAAGAAATCTAAGAAGTCCTGTATGTAACTTCCATCTTTCAAAATATGAAATATTGTTCTTTCTAAGAACCTTCTCTATCTTCTTACATTCTTCCATTGATACATCAGAACGAATTACTCTTTCCATTGTTGAAACTTCACTCATCGCATAACACCTCTTTTATTATAGTTTCAATTCACTTTTTCAGACTAAATTTTATCACATAAGAATCAAAAAATCTATAAAAAAATAAAACTGCCACTTTATGTTAATCATAAAGTGGCAGTTTTTATTACTATATATTAGGTAAACCGGATAAACTTTTTAATTATCTTGATAATCCTTTTCTTTTCTTCTCATAGAAGAATACACCTGCAAGTGCCATAACACTCATAATCATTAAGATTACATATACTACTGAGTTAGTTGTATCACCTGTTGCTGTGCTCTCTCCTGTTTCTGGATTACCAGTTGCTGGCTCACTTGTTGATGGTTTATCTATAACCTCTCCTGAGCCTTCAGTCTTAGCATCACTATAGATGATTGCATATGTCGAGAACTTATCTGACTTAAATGTAAGTTTATTGCTTGCTGCATCAAATGCTGCATCAAGGATAGTTGTTTCACCATCGTGTACTCTCACAATCTTATAAGTTCTTGTTACTGTAGAATCTGTATTAATAAGATTTTCTGGAAGAGCAATTGTAAATTCAATCTTCTTATCTGTAGATGTTATTGTTCTCTTATCGTTACCAACTGATAATATAATGCTTATATCGAAATATGAACCAACTACATAATTACCAGATATAATACCTTCTACTGCATTCTTATCTTTAGCAGTTACGCTGTCAGCAATATTCTTAACATCAACTTCAATCTTTACATCAGCACCATTAGCAATTGCCTCTTTTTCTGCTTCTGTAAACTCTATGTCATCAGTATCTACTACAACACTTACGATGTCTTTCATATCACCTGATGCAACTGTATCTGGTGTAAGCTTGGCAATTGAAGTAACATCTACCTTCTCAGCACAGCCTTCGTGTTTACAATGACGAGACTTAGTACCTTCTTCTAATACTGTAGGTGCTTTATCAACTGTAAATTCATCGCTGAAATCATGTCCTAAAGCATCTATTTCCCTTGTCTGTTCAGCATCACACTTAGTACATAATCTGTGTTCAACACCCTTTTCTGTACATGTTGGTGCTGTCTTAACTGTCCACTCACCCCATACATGCTCTTCTGGTCTGTCCTCTACGAACTGGAGGAAATCACCTAAGATGACTTTGCCATCTTTTTCTTCTGGCATTGCTTTAATACCACCATTAACGATATCCTTGAAATCACTAAGGTTCTTGAAATCTTCTGCTGTAAGCTTTGCACCTTCACTATTAACTGAAACACCATCTTTGTTGATAAAGAAGCTCTGAATTGAATAGTAAAGCTTAATTACTTCTTCTTTTGATTCTTTATCTGTCTTAGAAAGTAATTCCTTACCAGCATTATCTTTAATGTCCTTATATGTATCATCTGAGTAAGACTTAACATTCTCTACTGTAAACTGAGGCTCAACACCTGTATATACATGTAATTCTAAGTTAGAACCACCATTATTATAACCTACTAGGTTAACATAAGTTCCCATAGGATCTGAGTTGTTAGTAAATCCATTAGCTGTATTACCAAATGAGCAGCTGTTATATATCTTGTGATTAACTGCTATACCAGAACCACCCATCTTAAATCCATTACCATCACCCTTTGAGTCATGTAATGCACCATTGTAATATAACATACCATTACCGTAGCATACGCTGTCATAGATTTCTACTGCTCCAATAGCTCCTGTTGAACCCTTAGAGAATAAATCCCATCCATCATCAGCGTTGTATGCTGCTATACAACCCTTAAATACATTGCCTTCACCACAAGTAAGCTTAGCAGCGAAACCATCTGCATTATTCTGTGACTTATCGCTATTGTTATATGCGTTACAATTAATTATCTGATTGTATGAAGGCCAGTCTGCCTTATTGTTAGAACCATCTGTTCTTGATACTGAAAGTCCTGAATTAGAGTGGCCATAGAAATCGCAGCCTTCAAGAATGTTATGGCTTCCACCAAGTGTAACGCCACCACCATTAGCAAACTTCATATTAGCTACATACCAGTAATCACCTGATAAATCAAATGTATTAGATACGAACTTGCTATCTGTAAAGCTTCCACCAAAATCAAATACTACATCTTCTGTATTATCTGGTGCTGCCATGAAATATTTCATTCCATCTTCACCAGTACCATCATTACCATGCCATATACCTGTAGTCTTCTTAAGATTATAAGTACCACCTAATGCATATACAGCCTGACCAGCCTGACAATATGTTAATGCTGTCTGAACATCTAATGGATCTTCCTTAGTACCTGCTGCTGATGAAGTACCTGTTGGAGAACAATATATAGCTTCCTTAACTGGAGCAATTATTCTACGATTAACTGTTGCATTCATTACAACTGGAGCTGATGATGTTATATTCTGTGTTGCATCTGGTTCAAAGTATGCCTGGAATCTGTTATCACCAACAATTAATGTTGTATCAAATGTATATGTTCCTTTTTCTACTAACTTCTGGCTTTCAATTGTCTTGCCATTCTGCTTAATTGTAAGAAGTCCCTTAGTATTAACAGATACACCATATGTATAGCTTTCTGATGAAGTCTGACTAAGTGTTGTCTGTGATACAGCTGGTACTGTAGCAGCGACCTTGTCAAATGTCTGTGGAGCATCTGCTGCTCTGTCTGTTACATTGACAACTACTGATGATGTATCAACTGTAATCTTAGCCCCTCTTGCTGCAAAGAAACCAAGGTACATATTTTCTTCATCAATTGTTGAGAATGTATCTGCTGGTAAGTAATAGAAAATATTTTCTAATTCTCCACCAGGATTAGTCTCACCTGTTACTGCGCTTGTAACATCTGCACCCTTAACATATTCACCTGTTGCTGTATCTTTCATCCAGGCATATATACCTGAATTATCTTTCTTTAATCTTAATTCGTAAGTCTGAGGCTTATCCTCTTTAATCTGATATGTTAATGCTTTATTATACTTACCATATCTTGTAATATTATGTCTGTTAGATGCATCTCCATCTGTAACACCATATCTACCGAATACATTTACCTGACCATAATATCCACCAACTGCAATTGAATTAGAGTAGTAGATTGATGAGTCACCATCTGTACCATTAGAATCTCTTACCATGATACCAAAGCCTTCCTGAGCATCAGGAGCTGACTTTGTAATAAAGTAATTAACCGTAACATTGGCTGTTATATCAAAGTTATCCTTCTTAGCATCTAATGTAGTATAGTAATATGCTATACCATCCTGTCCATCATCTGTACACTTACCAGCACCTTCTTTAGCTTCGATAACTACTGAACCTTCTTTAGAAGTATCAATACTCATCTTAGACTTAGATATTGACTGTCCAAATATAATAGAATTCCAAGTTAAATCTTCAAACTTAAATTCTTTCTTATCTCTTACTACAACCTGAATAATTGTTTCAAGTGCTTTACCATCTACTGTAGCTGATATCTTAATATCATATGTTCCGGCTTCATCTTTCTTGTATGCTGATGAATCAACCTTAACATTAGCTGCATCAACTTTATCTTCTCTTCCACTATCGTATACTGCGGCTACTTCAAGACCATCTGCACTGAAATCAGTTCCCTTAACATAAGTTGTAGTTGTTGGATATGTTGTTACCTCAAGTGACTTAACTGTAGGTTCAACAACTTCAAGCTCATATGTAGCCTTAGCACCATTGTACTCTACTACATATACATACTTGCCAGCCTTAGTTGTATCAAGTTCTGTTGATTCAGCCCTAACATAGCCCTTAACTGCATCTGTACCCTGAATAACCTTAGATGAGCCATCTGAATAATCTGCTGTTATTGTAAGGCCTTCTACATAATCATTCTCATCATACTTAGAATCTGTATAGAATCTTGTTGTATTAGGGTTAGTTATTGTAATATTCTTAACTGTTGCATCTGAAATGCTTATAGGAATAATAACATCCTTTGTAACATCACCATATGTATGGCTTATTGTCACTTCCTTATCACCAGCAGTTGTAAAATCAACATAACTGACTGTTGTGTTAGCATCTTTATTATCAATAAGTGTCTTTAAATCAAATGTTCTACCACTATTGTATACAACCTTACCTACTAAACCAGTAAAATCAAGAGCTGTATCAGTTACCATATAATCTGTCTTAACTGGCATATATTCAATATACATATCAGATACTACTTCTTTGATAACTGTTATTGGCACTTCTATTACCTGTCCAAGATATAAAAGATTAAGCTTTCCAGCTTCTGTAACTTCTGAAAATGGTTTACTGCTCATATCAACAACACAATCTGCTGCTGTGATTTCTCTTTCTTTTCCATCAACTGATACCGTAGCCTTAAAGCCTGTCAAATCAACATCTTCATATGTATTACCTGCACAGTATGTTGTCTTCTTAGGTGCTGTAACATTAGTTACCTTTACTGATGAACTGTCCTGTGTGTAAGCTAACTTAACATTGTTAAATGTAATCTTAGCATTTCTTGCTGCGAATAATCCAACATACATTGTATCATCTGTAATTAAATCTGCTGCTGAACACTCTGCAGCAACTTCGCCATCAAAATAAAGCTTAACGCTGTCACCAATCTTCTGAATAGCGAGGTCATATGTTCCACCTACTGCTGGTGATTTACCTAATCTTGTATGTTTTAACTTTGTTGTCTTGTAACCAGCATTACCATGATTAGTTGTTTCATCTGCATTATTATCCTTATTACCATAGCCACCAACAAATGCAAAATTATTCTTATCTGCAGTTAACTTTGTTGTATTTCCATGTGTTCCCACATTATCTCTGATTGTTAAGCCAAATGCTGCCTGTTCATTTGTTGCTAATATATCAATCTTAGCCTGTGCTGTGATTGTAAAATCATAAGATTTATCAAGTTCATACAAGAATGTATTTAATCCCTGATCACTTGCTGAACCATTAATCTTACCCTTATCACCTGTTACTTCTAATGTAACTCCTCCATTTCCTGTATCCGTAGCAGATGCCTTTGTCACGTCTGTACTGCTGCCAAATACATTCCAGGTCCATCCTTTCCAAGTTCCGTCTTCAACTGTCTTTCCACCTTCAAATGTAGTTTTTGAAGCTGCATTAGCTTTTGTCATAAGACTATTAACTGGAATAAGGCTTACAACCATTAAGAAAGCTAATACAGAAGCGACAATCTTCCTAACTTCTTTTTTAATCCTCATAACTAGGATTCCTCCTTCTTCATTAATACGCACTTTTAATCAGATACGAAAAAGGCTTGCACATAGTAATATAGAATACAGCTTTCATTCACTATATTAGTCACTATGCACTAAACCTTTATCCAATACCTCAAAAGTTGAGTTAATATTAGCACAACCAACTTGGTGGGTCAAGATGCCCATTGGGTATTTTTTATATTTTCGGCGGTATATACAGTTTTATTTTAGATAATTTGTACAAAAGTAATGAAAATTGTATGAAAAACCTCTTAAATTTTAATTGTATACCGGTACGACTGAATTCAAAAGCTCTTTTGCAGTTATCTACATATACTTTATGTGTGTTTTTATAACCAAGCAAATAGTATTATCACATTGTATAACTTGAATATATCCAATATAAAAATTATAATTATAAACAACGGAGGTGAAATTTATATGACAAAAAAAGAGATGTTAGATGAAATGGAGGAAGCTGGCTGGAGTTATGATACAGATTTAGATTCCCCATATAAAGCCGTCAAAGAGGATTACGATGAAATGAAAAAAGAACTTTCCGATGATTCCTTACTTTTCCCTAACGGCAGAGATTATGATGCTGAAGATGAAGATGGTATTTAATCCGTAATAACATAGTAAGAGGGCTGCCGCAGCAACAACCCTCTTACTGTCTGTCAGCCAACTTTTCTATACCCACTTTTATAGCAGCTTTCTATACGTCTCCCTATCTTTTTCCTCTATATCCAGTGTATCCATTGCCTCTTCTGCTGTCTGATTCAACTTTCTCATTAATGTTCTTATGCTGTCAAGACGCGCCTGTTTCTCCCCTCGTTCCATTCCTTGTGCCATTCCACGTTCCATTCCTCGTCTTTCTCCGCGTTCCTCGCTTTCTTCTACCAGCAAATCACTTATGTTACACATATCATTCACACACCCTTCTAATTCTGTTGTCATCTCAAGTCCGTATTCTTCTAACCGGTTCATCTTATCCTGTCTTGCCCTGCAAGAAAATAATACTTCCAGCATTGCTATAAGCTTATTTTTTGATTCTTCGACATCTGCCCTGCTTCTTATTCTTATAACCGCTCCATTCATTATGCTTCGCTGTGGAAGCCAGCTTGTATTGCCATAGATTACTCTTGGCTGCAAGCCTAATTCTATTATAGAGTCTTCATCGGCTTCTGTATCCATACATATCCATATGCTGTATACATCTTTGATGTCATCATAGTTTGATTTTATGAATTCTACATTTTTCTGTGAAGACACTAGTCTTGCCATATAATACACCATTCTTGATTCGATATGATAACCAAGCTTTGTATATGAAATACTTTTCTGTGCCTCAACATTTACAAGTATTTTAATTGTTCTATTATTATAATACAATGGAAATCTTATGTCGTAAATAATTTTTCCATCTTCTATATCTACGTCTTCAGTTCCATCACTTTCAATTTTAATGCACAGCTTTTCCGGAACTGTAAGTGATACTATTGTCTCTCCTATGCAGGGAATTATGTCTTTTATGCTGTATTCCCTGAATTCTGGCACTATTACTTTTACTATATTGGCTAATATCTGTGGATCTGCCAATATACATTTAGCATAGTCGTCTCTCATTGCTTTATCTACATCAAGCTTTGACATTGTTTCTGCAAGATGTGTGGTTACTCTCTGATACTTCATTAAACCTCCTTTTCATTGGTTATCATTTATCCACCATAGTCAGTTATTCGCACTAAAATTTTAAATATTGGAATTATATTGGCGAATTGCCATTAGATTTCATATATAGTTCCGATATGGTTGCCACATATTACTATCAAACATTATTATATTTAGATTAGATACTATATAAATAGAATACCACATATCACTATGTATTGCAATAGAATATTTAGAAAACAAAAAGGCATTGCCAGACCACTCAAATGGACTTTCCTTCCGTGCACACCTGGCCAGTCAAGAAAGCCCATACCATAGGCCCGATAATACCTCTCTTTATTAATTACATTAGGTGATTGCGGTTACTTGTGTTCACAGTACAAATAACAATCAATTTTGCTGAGTTTCGCAAACGCCTATTAATTACATAATTATGCCAATGACCCTCTCTTAAGCCATCTTCCACTAACAAACCTTGCAACAAAGCATACTGACCTTGCTGCCCAGTCAATGAACATTCCTATCCATACGCCAAGAACTCCCATTCCAAGCATTACGCCAAGGACGTAGCTGCTTCCGACCCTGAACAGCCACATCGAGATAATACTTGCTGTCATTGTAAATTTTACATCTCCCGCCGCTCTTAATGGATTGGATAATGTAAATGAAAGCGGCCATATAAATAATGAAACCACATTAAAGCATCTTAAAATCATTACTGTAATCTGTGTTGCCTCACCTGATAAGTTAAACCACGAAGCAATAAATGGTGCTAAGAAGAATAATGGAATATTACATATCCAGTCGCCGAAATACGCATATTTAAGCACTTTTTTAGTATACATTTTTGCCTGTTCTTTCTCACCGGCACCTATGCACTGTCCAACAACTGTGATAAGTGCAAGTCCCATAGATGAAGCCGGAATATTTGCAAAATCGATAACTGTATAGCCAACCGAATTAGCGGCTGTAGATGCTGTTCCAAATGTTGCAACCATACTTACAACCATAAGCTTTCCTATCTGGAACATACCATTTTCTATGCCTGATGGAATTCCTATTGTCAGAATCTTCTTTATATATATCCAGTCTGGAACAAAATATTTTATATGATCTATTCTTATCGGATTAGTCTTTCCGCATACAAGTACTGTCATAACTATTCCAGCTGCAACACGGCTAAGTGCTGTTGACAGTGCAACACCAGCTACACTCCACTTAAATACGAATACAAACAAAGCATTTCCAGCTACATTAATCACATTCATAAGTATGCTTATATTCATACTTACCTTACTGTTGCCTACGCTCCTGAATATTGCAGCTCCTGCATTGTACATTCCAAGGAAAGGATATGAAAGGGCTGTTATCACAAAATATAACACAGCACAATCCATAACCGAATCTTCAACAGTTCCGAATATCACCTTAAGTAATGGTCTTGTAAATGAAACTGAAAATGCAGTCATTATAACTGAAAATATTAACAAAACGGTCTCAAGCTGTGCTCCTGACTTTCTTGATTCATCATCCCTGCCTTTACCTATATACTGACTGCAGACAACAGCGCCACCTGTCGCAAGTGCTGCCATAACCTGTATGATAAGCCTGTTGATATTATCAACAAGTGCAACTCCTGCAACTGCCGCTTCTCCTGACTGTGATACCATAAGTGTATCCACAAGTCCTACAAGAACAGCAAGCAGCTGTTCAAACATAAGGGGTATTATTAATTTTCTTAAATCTTTACCACTAAACAACATAAATCATTACTCCATAACCAACAAATTCGGTCAGAACGCATATTGTACATTCTGACCGAATAAAATAATTTCTTAATACTTTAATATAATCTGTTATATTAATCTACTGTGTAAATCCAGCCCTTAGGAGCTTCGATTCTGCCCATCTGGATACCTGTGAGTGTTTCGTATAACTTCTTAGTTACAGGTCCCATCTCGTCCATACCACTTGGTAAGCAGATTTCCTTGCCGTGATCATCTATCTTTCCTACAGGAGAGATAACTGCTGCTGTACCGCAAAGACCACATTCAGCAAAGTCCTTAACTTCATCAAAGAGAACTTCTCTTTCTTCAACTTCAAGTCCAAGGTATTCCTTAGCAACGTGTACTAATGAACGTCTTGTAATAGATGGTAAGATACTATCTGACTTAGGTGTTACAACCTTACCGTCCTTAGTAACAAAGAGGAAGTTAGCTCCACCTGTCTCTTCAACCTTAGTTCTTGTAGCTGGGTCAAGATACATATTCTCAGCATATCCTTCTGCGTGAGCTGTAACGATTGCGTGAAGGCTCATTGCATAGTTAAGACCAGCCTTGATATGACCTGTTCCGTGTGGTGCTGCTCTATCAAAATCTGAAACCTTAATTGTAAGTGGCTTAGCACCGCCCTTAAAGTATGGTCCAACAGGTGTTGTAAATACTCTGAACTGATATTCATCAGCAGGCTTAACACCTATAACTGGATTGCTTCCGAACATATATGGGCGAATATAAAGTGATGCACCTGAACCATAAGGTGGTACCCAGTCTTCATTAGCTCTTACTGTTTCAGCAATAGCTTCTACGAACTTATCTTCTGGGAATACTGGCATCTCAAGTCTTCTACAAGAATCTGCCATTCTGCTTGCGTTCATATCTGGTCTGAAAATAACTGTGTGACCATTCTCTGTTGTGTATGCCTTCATACCTTCAAAACATGACTGTGAATACTGTAATACACCAGCGCATTCGCTGATAACGACTTTGTCATCATCTGTGATAACGCCGTCATCCCATGCTCCATCCTTATAATTAGCTACGAATCTCTTATCAGTCTTTACATAGCCAAATCCTAAATTAGACCAATCAATATCTTTCTTTGCCATAACTTTATACTTCCTTTCGTATTCGACAGTCTACTCACCTTACTGTCAGGAGCTTCTGCAATACCAGCCATAAATGTCTGCTTTGCTGTAAAATGTTCTTACAGCACAGCTGACAATCGGTAAATACGCTGACCCCTTGGCATAACACTCTTTCTTTGGTGTTTACTATAATGGATCCCATCGATTAATTAAATTAGGGATATTTTATACCCACATTTTATATAAGTCAATAAATTTTGCCTATCTAATAATTTCACAAGTATATTTTTTATGTATTTTACAGCTTTTTGAGCCGCGCTATTAGTCCAGCGCCGCTTCGCCGCACTGGACACGCGGGCGTTCGCCCTATCAGACATAATGCAAAGCCACAATTTTGTGTAAGCACAACTGTGTCTTTACATTATGTCTGGCACGGCTCATTGCTTTCGCAATCATTCATAGCTTGTAATCTGTGTGTAGAAGTTATCGTAGTCTGTTCTGCCTTCTCCTGTGAATGCGATTGCTGTTCTTGGATGCTGGTTAGCATTTCCTGTAATCATATACTGGACGTCACACCCCCATACAACTCCGGCTTTCTTAAGTGGAACCATATGATTTTCAATGAACTTAAGAACTGGTGAAATTCTGTACTTTGGATTTCTTAAGAAGCCCATAAGAAGCTCTGTATAACAGTTACCTGCTCCTCTGCCCATTCCGCTCATTGTAACATCAAGATAGCTTACACCTATTGTGCACGCCTCAATAGTGTTGGCAAATGCAAGCTGCTGGTTATTGTGTGCGTGTATACCAACTCTCTTTCCGTATTTCTCAGCAATCCTGATGTATTTATCTGCAAGTCTTCTTATCTGTTCAGGATAAAGTGAACCGTAGCTGTCTACAAGGTAGATTACGCTTGCCTTGCTCTGTGCAGCAAGAAGTTCAAGTGCAAGGTCTAACTCATTCTCACTTGCTGTAGAGATAGCCATAATATTAATAGTAACTTCATATCCCATATCTGCACAGTAATTAATCATCTCTATAGCCGCAGGTATAGTATTAATATATGTAGCTACCCTTACCATATCTATAACACTTTCAGACTTAGGAATTATATCCTTCTTGTAATCAGTTCTTCCTACGTCTGCCATAACAGAAATTTTTAAGTCTGTATCATTATCACCAACGATAGTTCTTATATCTTTCTCATCACAGAACTTCCACTTGCCGTAATCCTCAACCTTAAAGACTTCCTTTGATGCCTTATATCCAAATTCCATATAATCAACGCCTGCGGCTACATTTGCCTTATACAAATCGCGCACAAAATCTTCGCTGAATTCAAAATTGTTAACAAGACCTCCATCTCTAAGTGTACAATCAACAACCTTAATATCTGGTCTGAATGATACTAACTCGCCTTTCTGTTCCATAGTAATCCTCCATTCTTTCCCGGTAAAAGCTAAGAAAATAATTTCCGCACCGGGTGTTCTCAATCTAGTATCAGTGTGCAGGAAAATATTACATATGTCTGATATGCTTCTGCACACTCTTTATTGCACTTTAAAGCGTTACACTTTAAAGCACTAAATTGTCATTATTATACCACTATATTTAATTTTGTAAAGTACTAATTGCATCTTCCATAATGTCCATCATATCTAAAAGTCCGTTAAGGTATTCTTTCTGGCTTGTAAATTTTCTTTTAGTAACTGTCCATATAAAATGTGGCACTCCATTTACTTTAAAATCCAAAGCCCCACCGAAACTTTCAAGAAGTTTAGGAATTGCATCAGAATCTATATCAGCCTTAGGATATATATTCATAACTGTTCTCCAGTTAGATGCACCGCCTGCCGGATTAGAGGCAGTTTCGCCCTTAATCTCCATAATTCCTATCTTATGTGCCTTGCTCTTTATAAGTGCTACCATCAAAAGGTTAGAAGCACATGAAGGAATACTTCCATATCTGTCTGAGAGTTCATCTTTCATATCTGACAATTCTTCCCTCGTTTCAAGTGACGCAATCCTTTTATAGATATCTAATTTCTGGTATTCGCTCTTAATATATGAAGCTGGAATATAGGCATCAACTTCCAGATCAACAGTAGTTTCAAAGCTGTATTCGTTCTTTATGCCCTTTAAGTTATTGACTGCCTGATTAAGCATTTTACAATACAGGTCATAACCTACTGCCGCCATATGCCCGTGCTGGCTCTTTCCAAGCACATTTCCTGCACCTCTTATCTCAAGGTCTTTCATAGCAATCTTAAAGCCCGAACCAAGGTCAGAGAATTCCTTTATAGCACTTAATCTCTTCTCTGCAACCTCGGATATCATCTTATCCCTTTTGTACATAAGAAAAGCATATGACGTTCTTGTACTTCGTCCAACTCTTCCCCTTAACTGGTAAAGCTGGGAAAGCCCGAACTGGTCAGCATTTTCTATAATCATAGTGTTACAGTTAGGTATATCCATACCTGTTTCTATAATTGTCGTAGATACAAGAACATCTATCTCTCCATTGACGAACTCATACATAATCTTTTCAAGCATACGCTTATCCATCTGTCCATGTGCATACGCAACAACCGCATCAGGAACAAGATTTTGTATATACTCAGCACGTTCCTCAATGTCCCTTACCTTGTTGTATACATAATACACCTGTCCATTTCGTGCAAGTTCTCTTGTAACCGCCTCTCTTATCATCTCATCATTATGTTCTGTAACAAATGTCTGTATCGGATGTCTGTCCACCGGCGGCTCTTCAAGAACACTCATATCCCTAATACCGACAAGGCTCATATGAAGTGTTCTTGGAATAGGAGTTGCACTTAATGTAAGAACGTCTATGTTGTTCTTTAATTCTTTAATCTTTTCTTTATGTGCAACACCAAAACGCTGTTCCTCATCAATAATAAGCAGTCCCAGATCCTTAAACTGCACATCCTTTGACAATACACGGTGCGTTCCTATAACAACATCTATCGTGCCATTCTTAAGCCCTTCAATCGTCTTTTTATTCTGTGCACTTGTCCTGAAGCTTGATAACTGACCGACATTAACAGGAAAGCCTTTCATTCTCTCCTCAAATGTTGAAAAATGCTGGCTTGCAAGCACTGTTGTGGGAACAAGGTAAGCCACCTGCTTGCCGTCCTGAACAGCCTTAAATGCAGCTCTTATCGCAACTTCTGTCTTTCCATATCCGACATCGCCGCATATAAGTCTGTCCATAACCCTGCCGCTTTCCATATCCTTCTTGGTATCCTCAATGGCATTAAGCTGATCATCCGTCTCCTCATAAGGAAACATTTCCTCAAATTCCTTCTGCCATACAGTATCCTGTGAAAATCTGTAGCCCTCAACCTTCTGCCTTATCGCATAAAGCCTTACAAGCTCTTTAGCCACTTCCTCAACTGCCCCTGTAACCTTGGCTTTTGTCTTCTTCCACTCAACACCACCAAGACTGTTAAGCTTAGGCTTTTTCTCCGTATCCTGATTAGCGTACTTCTGCAGACGGTCAAGCTGTGTTGCAAGCACATATAGATTGCCGTTATTCGCATACGCAATCTTAATATAATCCTTCTCAACACCTTCTACCTGTATCTTTTCTATTCCCTTGTATACACCAAGTCCGTGGCTCTCGTGCACAACATAATCACCTATATTAAGTTCGTTAAAGCTGGCAATGTTCTTTCCATCGTGCTTTTTCTTCTTAAGCTTCTTCATCTTTCTTGCACTAAATATATCATTCTCTGCAATAACGACAAATGAAAGAACAGGATACTCAAAGCCTTTATGCAGGCTCCCATATGTCACTATAATAAGCCCGCTTCCGTAATCCTTATTAAAATCCTCGCTGTAAAAGCTGGCAATTCCAAGCTTTCCCAGATCATCAACTATTCTTAATGCCCTCGTTCTTGAACTGCATACAAGTATTGTTGTATATCCATTTTTCTTGTACTTTTCCAAATCCTTAGCCAGATACTCAAAACTGTTGTTATATGAGCTTATGCTTCTTGCCGTGATGTACATAGAATAATCTATCTCAAAGCCCTCAGGCTTATAATCAAGTGTCGTTAATATAAGCTTTTTATTATTCCTTAAATCACTGATAATCTCATTCATAGCCTTGACCTTATTAGTCTGGCTTGGAAGTACATAACCTGCAGCAAGACGGTTCTTCATACTCTCGTTGTATTCATACAATGTCAGCTCATTACATTCTTTCAGCCTGTTAGGCTCATCTAGCACAACAAGAGTATTCTCCTTCGGAAAATACTCTGCCAGTCCAACTGTATCTGCCACAAGTGTATCTGTGAACTTCTCATAATTACCGGTACGCTCGACATCTGCAACAAGCTTGTTAAGATTATTACCCGCCTCAATCTGCTCCTTTGTACGCTTTCTCTTACCATAATCAAAACACTCAAGCTGCCTGTCACACTCTTCCTTAATATTGTACAGACCATTTTTTAACTCATCTTCTGTAAATATATATTCAGTAGCCGGGAAAATGCTGTAGCTTTGGAGCCTTTCAATCGACCTCTGGCTCTCAACATCGAACATTCTTATAGAATCAACTTCCGTATCCCACAGCTCAATTCTAACCGGCGCTTCATCTGTGTATGAGAAAATATCTATAATTCCACCACGTATTGCAAACTGTCCCTTGTCCTCCACCATTCCAGTACGCACAAAGCCCATAGCCACCAGCTTCTTTGCCAGCTTCTCTGGTTCTATTTCGCTGGAATAATCAAGGGTTATAACTGCCTCCTTAAATCTTTCGACAGGTATGAGCCTGTCTGCAATTCCGTCCATAGTTGTAACAACTGTAAGCACTCCCTCGCCCGTACTGCTATGGTTGATTATACGGCTTATACATCTTAATCTCTCGCCTGTAATCTGGTTGCCGTGTACGTCCGCACTATAGAATATGGCATCCTTGGCCGGATAGTATATTGCTTCTTTATTAAAAAATGAAGCATCATCACACATTTTTCTTGCTTTTGCTTCATCACTTGTAACAATAAGCATATACTTATATCCTGATGCTATTGCACTTGATATGTGCACCTTCTGTGTATCAATACAGCCGCTTATAAGCACAGTTCTTCCGCCGTCCTTGCCAAGCTCTTTATTTAATTGTTCAACTGCCGCCGTATTATTTACAGGGTCAAAAAATGTGTTCAAAATATCTGCTCCTTATCCATTGAATTTATTCATTCCACTTTCAATACCTTCTGTCATTATGCACTCTACTGCCTCACAGGCTCTCTTAGTTCCCTCTCTTAAAGCTGGATAAAGTTCCTCCGGAAATCTTCCAAGAACCCAGTCAGCAAGATCCCAGCCCTTTGGCTTATCCCCAACTCCGAATTTAACTCTCTTAAACTGGTCACTTCCAAGGTGTGCAATTATGCTCTTAATTCCATTGTGTCCGCCTGCACTTCCCTTTGGACGGAGTCTTAACCTTCCCGGTTCAAGGCTTATATCATCAAATATAACAATTAAATCATCTATATCTGCCTTGTAATAATCCATAACTTCTCTTATACACTCGCCTGAATTATTCATATAAGTCATAGGCTTTACAAGAATTACTTTCTGTCCTTCTATAACACCTTTTCCTATAAGACCTTTATGTTTAGATGTGTCTACACTTATATTATATTGGTCGGCAAGTTCATCTATGCAGGCGAAACCAACATTGTGTCTTGTTCCTGCGTATTGTGCTCCTGGGTTGCCTAATCCTGCTATTATATACATATTTTGTTCCTTCCTTTGGTGGGGATTTATAATTATTTTATATTGTACAGATTTTGGGGAGGTTATTCAATGTATTATTGAATATATTATTGGGTGTATTATTAGGTGTGCTGTAAAAATAAACTGCCATCAGGTTAGTAGACTGATGGCAGTTATTTCATTAAGATACTTTTTCGCCTGGGTGTTCTATATGACCTGTGATTTCGCCGTCATAGATTTCATATATCTCATCTGAAAGATAGTTAAGTTCTTCTGTGTCGTGGCACGCAATTATTATAAGTGAACCATTGGCTTTAAGCTCATCTAAAAGTCCCTTTATAAGTCCTGCTCCTGCCTCATCAAGTGCATTGATAGGCTCATCAAGAATAACTATATCAGGGCGTTCCATTATAGCCGCCGCAATTCCTAATCTCTGCTTCATTCCTAATGAATATTTCTTAAATGTTCTCTTATCGTCCGGGTCAAGTCCGACCTTTCTTATAGCATCTCTTATCTCATCATCACTAATACGGTTCTGGATAGATGCAAGTATCTTTAGGTTCTTAAAACCTGTATAATTGCTTATAAATGAAGGATTCTCAATTAAAATCCCTATACTTGGCGGGAATGAAATCTGCCTGCCAAGCTCCTTATCGTTAATGTATACCTTTCCTGATGTTGGAAGTATAAGCCCGCTTATAGCCCTCATAAGCATTGTCTTACCTGAACCATTCTTACCTTTAAGTCCTATAACTTTCCCGCTCTCTAGTGTCAGGTTAATATTCTTTAATACCTCAGCACTTTTGAATGACTTGCAATAATCTTCAAGTCTTACCACTGTACCCATATGCGTACCTCCTCATTACTCTTTTAAAGTTATTCACTATTATAATCATTTAACATTAAAATCACTTATAGCTTTATTTATAATAACACTTTTTAAGCTAATTGTATATACACAATGTCCATGTATACACTAATAATCTGTCATTAATATATCATTATAAATTCATTTACATTACAGCTAATCGTGTGTAATATTATTATATAATGATATCAGGGTCAAAGGGTCTAAACCCGCATAAGCTTGCTCATAGGTTGGGGCTTTTGACCACAACATCATATAATGCAGATACTAAAAGTATAAAAGCTATTATTCCTTAGCAAAATAACTTTTTTACCTATAGCACACCTGACACCGAAAGAGGTATTTTATGGCTTCAAGATTTGAAATATCACAGCAGATTTATAATTCAGCCTATGCTATGCACTCTGCCCATTCACATTCATATTATGAGCTTTATTATCTTATGAATGGCTCGTGCAATATGTTTATACACGATAATACATACCGTATGGAAGCTGGCACAATATTGTTTATTCCTGATAACGTGCTTCATAAGACCACTTATCTTAATAACGCTTATCACGAACGCCTTTATATAGAATTCACTGACGATTATATAAGCGACCTTATCGACATACAAGGCTTTGAACAGTTTAAAGATACATTTTATATGCACTTCTTCTCAATACCGGATAATCACAGGCACGAATTCCTATCTATATTCAGTGTTCTGATTAACGAAAGACAGAACAGTAATGCTCTTTCACCCTGTGTATACAAGAATTACCTGCAAAATCTGTTAATACTGCTCTGCCGGTACTGTGATAACAAGCCAGCTTCCCCTGCAAGCCTTGTCGATACTGTATCCATTGCAGATGTATCCGTACAAAAGGCTATGAATTATATTATGCTTAATTATAATAAAGATATTACGCTTGATGAAATAGCTGATATGCTTCATCTGAACCCATCTTATTTTTCTAAAAAGTTTAAGGCTGTTAACGGATTTGGATTTAAGGAATATCTCAATACCATAAGAATTAACCATTCTGAGCAGCTTCTTTTAGAAACGGATATGAGCATAACAGAGATTGCACTTGAATGCGGTTATGATAACAGCAACTATTTTGGTGATGCCTTCAAACACCTCAACCACTTATCACCAACACAATTCCGCAAAGCAAAGGGTAATAAAGGAATATAGTGCAAGTGTACATCATTGACACATAAAAATAACTAACAAAGCCTCCAGTGTTATATACACCAGAGGCTTTTATTAATTATTTAATATCAAAATGGCATTAATAATATGATGGGCTGTCCTCAATAACTATCTTAACACCATTCTCGCCAACATATCTTGAGTTAGCTTTTATAGTGCTGTTGCTTTCAACTATGCAGTTCTCAATATAAGCATTATCACCTATATAAGCATTATTCATAATTATTGAATTCTTAACAACTGCGTTATTGCCAATATATATCTTCTTGAACAGCACAGAATTCTCCACTGTACCATTAACGATACAGCCACAGGATACAAGGCTGTTAGAAACATTTGCCCCATAATTATACTTAGCTGGTGGCAGATCCTCAACCTTAGAATATATATCCGGATACTGCTTGAAGAAGTAATCTCTTACATCTCTCTTTAAGAAGTCCATATTGGTCTTATAATATGAATCTACTGATGATATATTATTCCAGTATGTATCAAGCATATAGCCATATATCTTCTTGATATTCCTGTATCTTACAAGAATATCCCTTACAAAATCGTATCTGTCTTCCTCAGCAGCTTTCTCAAGAAGTTCAATAAGAAGCCTTCTTCTTACAACATAGATACCTGTTGATACTGTTGAAAGATTAGTCTCTAATGGCTTCTCATCAATATCTGTTATACGTCCCTCGTCTGTAATTGCAACAACCCCATATCTTCCAATATCTGCTCTATTATCAAGCTTCTTTACGACAACTGTAACATCTGCCTTCTTCTCAATATGATATTGAAGAATCTTGTTATAATCAAGCTTATATATTCCGTCACCAGAGGCTATTACAACATATGGCTCGTGGCTTGACTTTAAGAAATCTATATTCTGATACAATGAATCTGCTGTTCCTCTGTACCAGCTGCTGCTCTCAGCAGTGATAGTAGGTGTGAACACATAAAGTCCACCCTGTTTTCTACCAAAATCCCACCATTTAGATGAGCTTAAATGCTCATTAAGTGAGCGTGCATTATACTGTGTTATTACTGCAACCTTCTGGATATGCGAATTCGACATATTACTAAGTGCGAAATCTATTGCTCTGTAGCTTCCTGCAACAGGCATTGAAGCAATAGCTCTCTTATTAGTCAATTCGCGCATCATTCTGTTATTACCACCTGCTAATACTATACCTATTGCTTTCATTCAACTTCACCTGCCTTAATAATAATTCCTCCGCTTGGCAACAATCCATCTGGATAATCTTCAACAGTTGTAACACCTGATATAGCTGTGTTCTTTCCAACCTTAACTCCATCAGGAACAACTGAACACTCACCAATTGTTACAAGTCCAGAATTATATATCTTAGGAAGTTTAACATTAGGTACTTCTTCTCCTACACCAAGCTCTACGTTGTCACCTATAACAACTTCCTCTGCAATTATTGACTTATTAACGATTGTATTCTTACCAATAACAGAATTATTCATAATAATTGAATCTCTGACTACGGCACCTTCTTCGATAGTAACACCAGAACCTATTACTGAATTATATATTCTTCCATATACTTCTGTTCCATCACCAATAATACTCTTCTCTATAAATGTATTATCCGCAATATACTGTGGTGGAATTGTATCTGTTCTTGTATATATCTTCCAGAATTCTTCATAAAGATTAAATACTGGAATAATATCTATAAGTTCCATATTAGCTTCCCAATATGAACTTAATGTTCCTACATCTTTCCAATAACTGTTATATTCGTATGCAAATATTCTCTTATTATTATTGAAGCAATATGGAATTACATGCTTACCAAAATCACATTCCTGCTGATCCTTAAGCTTAATAAGTGCGTCCTTTAATACACTCCACTTAAATATGTAGATACCCATTGAAGCAAGATTGCTCTTAGGATTAGCTGGCTTTTCTTCAAATTCTGTTATTCTGTTGTCCGAATCTGTAACAACTATACCAAATCTGCTTGCTTCCTCAATTGGAACAGGCATAGCTGCGATTGTAATATCGGCATTATTAGCCTTGTGATAATCTAACATTATCTTATAATCCATCTTGTAAATATGGTCGCCAGATAATATAAGAACATACTCTGGATTGTACTGTTCCATATATTCAAGATTCTGGTAGATAGCATTAGCAGTTCCTGTATACCATTCACTATTGGTACTCTTCTCATATGGAGGAAGAACTGTTACACCACCTACATTACGGTCCAGATCCCAAGGAATACCTATTCCTATATGGGAATTAAGACGAAGGGGACGATACTGTGTAAGGACACCTACAGTATCAATTCCTGAGTTAATACAGTTGCTTAATGGAAAGTCTATTATTCTGTACTTACCACCAAATGCTACTGCTGGTTTCGCAACCTTAGCCGTCAGAACACCGAGTCTGCTGCCCTGTCCACCGGCTAACAGCATTGCTATCATTTCTTTTTTAATCATGCTACCACCTCTGATGTTTATTTTACTATCTTAAGTTGTATAAATTATATCATATATTTTCCATTAAGTAAAAATAATTTTGCATTTTTTTGATAATTTTTCGTACAATTTCTTAATCAGTATTTTTTATGTACTTAACAACAAAACAATTTGAAAAAAAAAGCTTTTAGGCATATAATCTTACTTGAATTAGTTTAAGAAAGGAAATTCCTATGTTTACAATTGATTTTAATACTCCAATACATGTACATTTTATCGGAATCGGAGGAATAAGCATGAGCGGTCTTGCAAAGATTCTTCTTGACCGTCATTTTACCGTATCCGGTTCTGATGCACATATATCAGATTTAACAACTGAATTACAGCAGGACGGATGTATAATCTCTTATCCACAGTCTGCTGACAATATCACAGGTGACATTGACCTTGTTGTATACACAGCCGCAATCCACCCTGATAATCCTGAACTTAAAGCTGCTGTTGATGCTGGTATCCCAACACTGACAAGAGCTGAGCTTCTTGGACAGATTATGAAAAATTACCATACCGCAGTAAATGTAGCTGGTACTCACGGTAAGACTACTACAACTTCTATGATTACTGAAATTCTTCTTGCTGCTGATGCTGACCCTACAATCTCGGTAGGAGGCATACTTAACAGCATAGGCGGTAATATAAGAGTTGGACGTTCTGACCTTTTCGTTACAGAAGCCTGCGAATACACTAACAGCTTCTTATCATTTAACCCTACTATCAATATTATACTTAATGTCAAAGCTGACCACCTTGATTTTTTCAAAGACCTTGATGATATACGTCATTCATTCAAGCTTTTTACTGAAAAGCTTCCATCTGACGGAACACTTATCATCAACTCAGACATAGACAATTATGAATATTTTTATAAGGATACTGACTGTGAAGTCATAACATTTGGTTCTGACCCTGAAAAGAGTATGTATAGTGCAGCAAATATCACTTACGACAAATATGGCTGCTGTTCATATACTCTTCTTATTAATAAAGAAGATAGTGGAACAATTGAATTATCAGTTCCTGGTCTTCACAATGTATACAATTCACTTTCAGCTGTAGCTGCAGCCTTTAAGCTTGGCATAAGCATAGACAATATCAAGGCCGGTCTTAAGCATTTCACAGGTACTAACCGAAGATTTGAAAAGAAAGGCGAATTCAACGGTGTCACCGTAATTGATGATTATGCACACCACCCTGATGAGATAACAGCTACCCTTAATTCAGCTAAGAATTATCCACATAATAAAATATGGTGCGTATTCCAGCCACATACTTATTCAAGAACCAAAGCTTTGATGCCAGAATTTGCTAAAGCATTAAGCCTTGCTGATAATATTGTGCTCGCCAAAATATATCCTGCAAGAGAAACAGATAATCTTGGCATAAGTTCTGCTGACCTTATGGAACTTATTAAAGCAGAAGGCAAAGATTGTTACTATTACGAATCTTTTGAGGACATCGAAAAATTTTTATTAAATAATTGTATCAACGGCGACCTGTTGATAACTATGGGGGCCGGAGATGTATATAAAATTGGCGAAGAACTTCTAAAATAGCCATTTTTTACACATTTTTATATTTTGTCAACAAAGTTATCCACATTATCCACATTTTTATCCCGTTATGCACGGTTTAAGAATGTGGATTTTTTTGTGAAAAATCACATTGTTAAAAATACAGCAATTTACTGACTTTTCTTAATTCTATCCACGAGTTATCCACATTATCCACATTATCCACATTGATAACCACCTGCTTTTAGCTTGCTTTTCATTTATTATCCACTATGCTATAATGAGCACAAATAAGTGGGAACAAGGAGGGTAAGTCTGCCTTTACAGACTTATTAACATAGATATATGAGTAGTTTAATTTTATCCACAGAATCAAGTGAAGGATACACATCCGTTTCTAATATTTTTATCAGCGAGTATGTTCCTGGTGCTAATGGTGAATTTGTAAAAGTTTACCTTTATCTTCTGCACCTTATGTCGTTACGAAGCAATAACATAAGCATTTCCCTGCTTGCTGATACATTTAACCAGACAGAAGCTGATATTATGAGAGCTCTGCGTTACTGGGACAGCCTTGATGTTATATCACTTTCCTTTAATGGCCCCGGCAACGGCCTGTCCAACATTGTACTTCGTGATATTAAGCACACTGGGCAAGCTGCTAATACTATGGCTGACCCAATAGCTGCTGAAAGTGCTTCAGTTAATAGTACTTCTTCATACCAGACTGAAACTGTGCGAGCAGCCAAGCCTGATATTAAACAGACCGAGGTTATATACACAGCAGAGCCTTTAAAAGTATCCTATTCAAAGGAACAGCTTAACGGTTTTCTTGCTAATGACAACTTTTCAATGCTTCTATTCGTTATTGAGCAGTATATGGGACGTCCACTTTCCACTAAGGAAACCAATTCCATTGTATATTTCTACGATGGATTGAAGCTTTCAACTGACCTTATTGAATATCTTTTTGAATATTGTGTAGAACACAACAAAAAAAGCATTAACTACATTGAAAAAGTCGCTCTTTCGTGGGCTTCCAAGAATATACATACAATCGCTGAGGCTAAAGAGGAGACTTCTAACCACACAGATTATGTATACCAGATTATGAAAGCATTTGGCCTATCTAACAGAGAACCTGCACAGCACGAAAAGGCTATGATTGCCAAATGGGCTGACACTTACTGCTTTGATACCGATATGATAATTGAGGCCTGCAACAGGACAATCAAAGCTATACACCAGCCAAGCTTTGAATATGCCGACACCATACTTGCTAACTGGAAGAATTCCAATGTAAGCTCATTAGAAGATGTTAAAAAAGCTGATGCCGCATATGCCGCTGGCAACAATATAAAGCCTAAACAGGCAGCTTCTTCAAAGCCGGCTAACAACCGTTTTAACAATTTCCAGCAAAGAGACAAGAAGTCTGATGACTGGTACAATTCACTACTTAGCAACAATAACTAGAAAGGTTTAAACTATGCCGCTTACCAATACCCAATATGCCTCAGTTATGCGTGTATATGACGATATACGCTCGCATAATCAGGCTTTACAGACTGAACGCTATAACGAAGTCGTTAATAAATGTCCTGAATATAGTTTAATTGAGAATGAGATAATCACACTTTCTATGAAAGAAGCTTCAAGGCGTATTGTTTCTGATTCATCAGACACGGATTTAGATGAATATAACTTAAAGCTCAAAAAGCTGATTGCCAGAAAAGCTGAATTACTCGCCTCAATCGGCAAACCAAAAGATTATCTTGATGATATCTATACATGTCCGGTATGCCACGATACCGGTTATGTTAATGGTTCACGTTGTTCTTGTTTTAAGAAAAAGGCCATTGACCTTATATATGAAGACTCTAACCTTAAGAACATAACTTCAAGTGAGAATTTCTCCACATTTTCATTTGAATGGTACGATAAGAAACAGGTCGATCCTGTCACAGGGCTCACACCCTACAATAATATGCACAAAGTTCTTGATGTATGCCAGTCTTTTGTACAGACCTTTGATAATAGTTTCTCTAACCTGTTATTAACAGGCGAGACCGGCGTTGGAAAGACATTTCTTGCCAACTGTATCGCTAAGGAATTGTTAGACACTTACCACAGTGTGATATACCTGACTGCAACTGAGTTCTTTAAATGCTTTGAGAACAGCGATTTCAGACGTAACCTTGATAACAGTATAGATGTTAATTACTTTCTTGAATGTGACCTGTTAATAATTGATGATCTTGGTACGGAAAGCAGCAACTCTTACACTAATTCCAAACTTTTCTATGTAATTAATGAGCGGCTGCTCCGCAATAAAAGTGTAATAATATCATCAAATTTTACAATTTCACAGATTGAGGATTTCTACTCAGAAAGAATATTCTCAAGAATAATAAGCTCATATACAATTCTAAGATTATTTGGAACTGATATACGTTACCTTAAACGAACCAAGAAGCTTAAGAATTGATAATTCATATCATTAATTACATTTCGGTTGTAGAAATCATTTTAATTATGCTAAAGTAATTGACTTATAATGTAATTAAGATTATATTTAACTATGTATGTTTATTCAGTTAGTTGTAAATGCTTATATTACTTCTTTAACCGAATTAATATATATGCGGTAATGCAAAGCAGTCCGCATACATTCGTGGGTGATAATACCCACATCCCAATATATTTATTTATAATCATATACAATGGAGGACAATACAATGCCACGAGACGAACGTCATACTGCAACAATTCCATACGGAACATTAGGAATAGTACCATTAAAGAGCTGTTCTAAAATGGGCGAAAAGGTTGATGATTACCTTGTACAATGGAGAGAACAAAGAGAACATGAGAATCAGTCTAATCTTGCTTTTAGCGGATACAAAAGAGACAGCTATGTTGTAAGTGCAAGCACACCTAGATTTGGTTCAGGAGAAGGTAAGGGTGTACTTAACGATTCTATACGTGGCTACGATTTATATATTATGGTTGACGTATGCAACTACAGCATTGAATATTCACTCTGTGGTACAACTAACCATATGTCACCTGATGACCACTATGCAGACCTTAAGAGAGTAATCGCAGCTGCCGGTGGAAAGGCAAGAAGAATTAATGTTATTATGCCTTTCCTTTATGAAAGCAGACAGCACAAAAGATCAGGAAGAGAATCTCTTGACTGTGCACTTATGCTTCAGGAACTTACAGCTATGGGTGTTGAAAATATTATCACATTTGATGCGCACGACCCTAGAGTACACAATTCAATTCCTCTTAAAGGATTTGAATCAGTATCTTGTACTTATCAGTTCATCAAGTATCTTTTACTTGGTGTTGACGACCTTCACATCGACAGCGAACATATGATGGTTATCAGCCCTGATGAGGGTGGTATGGGACGTGCTGTATACTTTGCCAATGTACTTGGTCTTGATATGGGTATGTTCTATAAGAGAAGAGATTATACTAAGATTGTCAACGGACGTAATCCTATCGTTGCACACGAATTCCTTGGTACTAATGTAGAAGGCAAGGACGTTATTATTATTGACGATATGATTTCATCTGGTGAAAGTATGATTGATGTTGCTTCTGAGTTAAAGAAGAGAGGTGCAAGCAGAGTATTCTGTGCTACTACATTCGGTCTTTTCACTAATGGTTTCGATAAGTTTGATGAAGCTTACGAAAAAGGTATTATTGATAAGATTCTTACTACTAACCTTGTATACCAGCCAGATGAACTTCTTTCTAAGCCTTGGTATATCAATGTAGATATGAGCAAGTATATGGCTCTCCTTATCGATACACTTAACCACGACTCTTCAATCAGCGACCTTCTTAATCCTGTTGACAGAATACAGAAGAGAGTTAAAGAATATAATGAAAGATATACAAAATAATTATTAAACAAATGAGATATGGAACTGTTTCACTGAATATCAGTGTGCAGTTCCTTTTTTTATTTTATATATTTTTAGTTAATTAGAATACTCAGTAATGGCTGGTAGTACAAATATTATTAAAATAAAGGTATATGATAAATAAAGCAACACATATAAAATACATATAAAAACGGTTACTATATTATCTCTATGTAATATAGTAACCGTTACTTTAAGTTATTCAATTGTTCTTCCTCCAAATCATTACTTTACTTAATTATCTATTCTACAATGAATATAATTATTAATAATGCTTGGTATGTGTTATATTTCCATTGGATTATACCTGCCTTTCTCAATTCCTTATAATCTATATTAACATTCTTAATGAATGGTATCGATATATTCTATGTATTAATATATTGTCTGCTGAACTTGTCTTCTTTAATATAATTAATATATGTTGTTATATCGATTTATTAATATGTTTAAGGTCTTGTTTGTTTGTAATTGTATATTAACACTCACTTATGATTTTGTCAACTCTTTTTTTGATTATTTTTAATTTATTTTTAAATTATATTTTACTTTTGCGTGTTATATTAAATTGTTTGAATTGTTTGTGAATTGATTATTATTGTATACACATTTGCGAATAATAAGCCTATTATCCCGGCCTCTGTGTAATCTGGATAATAGGCGTGTAACTATGCCCGATGACACTATAATATGACTACTTCGTAGTCACTCAGAAGTTTCTTCGAAACTTCTGATGCGTTAAAGAACAACACTAAGCTTATGTTATAATAAAAATCCCAGCTCATACTCACATGGGTTGTATGAACCGGGATTTATACTTGTTTTGATTATTCCAGCTGATATGTACCAGCCATATGCTATACATTATTATTAACTATACTATTGTATGTCTAAAATGTATTTTAATACGCACTATTCAGATTACTGAAGGAGTGTAAGAACACCCTGGTTAGACTGATTAGCCTGTGCAAGCATAGACTGTCCAG
>OGFQ01000543.1_pt1 | contig 26265 bp, 22 predicted proteins | sample 1570961 | NCBI WGS metagenome assembly OGFQ01 (sample SAMEA2582022, study PRJEB24529) | metagenome | biome: Human gut stool | place: China | collected 2011
GAGCAGAGGACTGAAAATCCTCGTGTCACTGGTTCGATTCCGGTTCTAGGCACTTATTTATACCATAGGTATTACGTTATGTAGTATCTATGGTTTTTTTGTATCCCAATAATAAATAACAGTAAATAAAAGATGAGAGTGTAACAATGAATTGTAATGAAGATAAGAGTATAAAGATGAATTTAGATAAAACAGGAAAATCGGATAAAACAGAAACTACAAATAAGGATATTAAATATGATGATATATTATTGAATGGCAATGCAGGAACTACAAATAAAAATTCAGACATTAAACCGAATGTTAAATATAATGATATATTGTCTAAGTTAGATAAATATAAAGATGAAAATATAGTACCTATGCATATGCCGGGGGCTAAGAGAAATAAAGAATTAATTGAGTTATATATGGGTGATATGGGAAATCCATATGAGAAAGATATAACGGAGATTAATGGTTTTGATAATATGCACAATGCCGAAACTATTATTAAAGATGCGTTTGATGAGGCGGCGGAGCTTTATGGAGCTGATGAGAGCTGGTATCTGGTAAATGGAAGTACTGCAGGTAATATGTCGGCTATATGCGGAGTTACCCATAAAAATGATGTTGTTATAATGGCAAGAAACTGTCATATATCAGTGTATAATGCAGTTATCCTCAATGAACTGAATCCTGTGTATATTTATCCAGAATATGATGAGGAATATGGGTATTATAAGGGGATAACATTAAAAGAAATAAAGGTCATTGTGGATAAATACAGCTCAGACCATGACAGAAATGATATTAAAGCCGTGATACTTACATCACCAACTTATGAGGGAAATGTATCTGATATTAAATCAATAGCAGAGTATCTTCATCAATATAATATTCCATTGATTGTTGATGAGGCTCATGGTGCACATTTTAATTTTTCAGAAAGCTTTCCTCAGTCAGCAGTTAAGAGTGGGGCTGATGTAGTAATTAACAGTGTACATAAGACCCTTCCATCACTTACACAGACAGCGATTATGCATATTAATTATGGAATAGTTGATGTAGAACGCATAAGAAGGTATTGGAATATATACCAGTCGACAAGCCCATCGTATATATTAATGTCTTCCATAGCAAGAAGCTTAAGCATTGTTAAGAATGACGGTGATAAATTATTTGCTGAATATGTTGATAAGCTCACTATTTTAAGAAATGGATTGTCAGAATTAAAGCACATCAGGTTAATAAATACAGACGACATATCAAAGCTTGTATTAGGATATAAAGATGCAAAATGGTTATATGACACTCTATTTTATAAATATAAAATCCAGCTTGAAATGTCATCTATAAAATATGTAATAGCGATGACATCAATATTTGACTCGCAGGAGTATTATGATAGATTTCTTGCGGCATTAAAAGAGATAGACGAAGAATTAGATAATAGAGTTCTTGCGGCATTAAAGGAGATAGACGAAGAAATAGATGAGAGTAGGAGTAAATATAATAATAGAAGTAAAGATAAGATTTTAATTAATGATGAGGATAATGGTAATAAGGTAAATATTGCCGATTTCAGGGATGAGCAGACTTTAACAATTGCGGAAGCATTTAACAGGCGGGATTTATCAGGTTGTGATGAAATTCAGATGAATAATGAGAAGATATATGGTAAGATAAGTGGAGAGTCAGTGTATGTATATCCACCGGGAATACCGATATTGTGTCCGGGAGAGGTTATTACACGAAAGATTATTGCAATACTTGAGGCGGCCGGTGAGGCAGGTCTGGAGGTTGTAGGTGTAAAAGAAGGAGCTTTGTTATGCCTGAGATAGCATTTTTAATGGGAAAAAGTTCAAGTGGTAAAGATAATATATTTAAGGCTTTAGTTGGTGATAAGGAGCTAAATCTTAAGACTGTTATTATGTATACAACAAGACCTATGAGAGCTGGAGAAAAAGAAGGTGTAGAGTATTATTATGTAGATAATGAGAAGGCATTGGAGCTTGAAGCGGCTGATAAAGTAATAGAAATGAGGACATATAACACGGTATATGGTGAATGGAAATATTTTACAGTTGATGATGGTCAGATTAGGCTTGGAAGCGGTGATAAGTATATTGTCATAGGTACTATTGAGGCTTACAATAAATTTTGCGCATACTTTGGAAAAGAAGCAATATTACCGATATATATAGAAGTCGATGATGGAATAAGGCTTATGAGAGCTATCAACAGGGAACAGAAGCAGGAAGTACCACAGTATGAGGAAATGTGCAGGCGTTTTCTTGCAGACAGTAAAGATTTTTCGGAGGAAAAGATTAAGGAAGCCGGAATTAATCAGAGATTTAGCAACGATGGAACAATAGAGGATTGTATAAGGGACATCAAAGAGGCAATTAAACAGCAGCTTTTATAAATGCAGTAAGAGTGAGTTGGCTTGAATTGTATTAATGATATTTATATGATACAATTACATGATGGTGGACACGAAAGAGAGTAAAGTTATGGATATAAAGATTAATGATATACAGACATCATCTTCAGTTCAGCAGGTGAAGAATACAGAGAGTACGGACAGTAGTTTTAAGTTTACTCTTATTAGTAATATAGAAGAAAAGGATCTTCAGGAAAAGCTTGGCAGTATGATGGAACAGATTACTGAGCAGGGTGAGAAGATTGCAAAGCATATGGATATTAAGGATATGCGAAAGTACAGGGAGCTTGTTAAGGGATTTCTTAACGAGGTTGTTAACCGTTCCCATAAGTTCTCAAGAGAGAACTTTCTTGATAGACGAGGCAGACACAGAGTATATGGTATTGTTAAACTTGTGGATAAGAATCTTGATGAGCTGGCAGGAGAACTTGTTAAAGAAGAGAAAAATCATCTTGAGATTGTAGGAAGAATTGATGATATCAGGGGTTTATTGCTTGATATATCAGCATAAGATTGGAGTATATAATGAGCACATTTTCAGATATTTATGGATACGATACAATTAAAGAGCATTTACAGAACGCAATTAAATTAGATAAGGTATCACACGCTTACATTATCAATGGAGGGCTTGGTGCTGGAAAGAAGATGATTGCCAAGATATTTGCAAAAGCATTACAGTGTGAGGCAGAAGGCGGTAATAAGCCTTGTAATAAATGTCATTCCTGTATACAGACAGAGTCAGGCAATCAGCCTGATATAATATGGGTACGACACGAGAAGCCTGCAAGTATAGGTGTAGATGATGTAAGAGATCAGATAATATCAGATATGCTTATTAAACCATACTCAAGCCGTTATAAGATATACATTATAGATGAGGCTGAGAAGCTTACAGTGCAGGCACAGAATGCACTTCTTAAGACTATAGAAGAGCCACCAGTGTATGGTATTGTTATATTTCTTACGACTAACGCAGACATTTTCTTACAGACTATTATATCAAGATGTGTGCTTCTTGATTTAAAGCCATTAAAGGAAAGCGTAGTTATGGATTATCTTAAGGATAACTATGACGTGTCAGAATATGAACGTAAGTTTGCGGCTGATTTTGCACAGGGTAAGATTGGACGTGCTAAGACTATTATAGAAAGTACGGAATTCGCACATTTAAAGAATGATGTTATGCACGTTATCAAGAATGTGAAGGATATGACGGCGGCAGACATAATGGCAGTTGTTAAAGATGTGACTAATTACAAGCTTACAATAGACGATTATCTTGATCTTATGGCTATGTGGTTCAGGGACGTGCTTATGTTTAAGAGTACCAATGATACGAATTATCTAATATTTAGTGATGAGATTTCGCTTATCAAATCGCAGGCTGAGGTTATGTCATACGAAGGAATTCAGGATATACTTAATTCTATAGATAAAGTAAAGGTAAGACTTAAGGCCAATGTTAATTTTGACTTATGCATAGAACTTCTTATTATGGCTATGAAAGAGGATATGTAGGCAGTTAGTGAATAATTGGCGGATGTTAGGAATTAATATTTGGCAGGATTGGAGATTAAAAATAGATGACTAAAGTTGTTGGTGTTAGATTCAGGCAGGTGGGCAAAATATATTTCTTTGCACCGGGACAGTATAATGTTGAGGTTGGTCAGCACGTTATTGTTGAAACAGCAAGAGGAATTGAGTATGGCCACGTTGTTCTTGGTGAAAGAGAGGTTGAGGATTCAGCAGTTGTACAGCCGCTTAAGGCTATTATCAGAATATCGACACCTGATGATGATGAAAGGGAAGCTAAGAACAGGGAAAAGGAAAAAGAAGCGTATAAGATATGTCTTGAGAAGATTAAGAAGCATAATCTTGAAATGAAGCTTATAAAGGTTGAGTATACATTTGACAATAATAAAGTATTGTTCTACTTTACAGCGGATGGAAGAATTGATTTCAGAGAGCTTGTAAAGGATCTGGCAGCAGTATTTAAGACAAGAATTGAACTTCGTCAGATTGGTGTAAGAGATGAAACTAAGATATTAGGCGGAATTGGTTCTTGTGGAAGACCATTGTGCTGTGCAACATATATGCCAGAGTTCATACCAGTGTCAATTAAGATGGCAAAGGAACAGAATTTATCGCTTAATCCATCAAAGATATCGGGTGTGTGTGGAAGACTTATGTGCTGTCTTAAGAATGAGCAGGAAACTTACGAGGAGCTTAACAGCCACCTTCCTAATGTGGGAGATTATGTTACTACACCTGAGAAGTTAAAGGGTGAGGTATCAAGCGTTAATGTGTTAAGACAGCTTGTTAAGGTAATTGTCACACTTGATGGAGATGAGAAAGAGATAAGAGAGTATCCTGTTGCTGAGCTTAGATTTAAGCCTAAGAGAAGAAACGACAGAATGAATATAGATGATAAAGAGTTAAAAGAACTCGAAGAGCTTGAGAAAAAGGAAGGAAAAGCCCATATTAATGATGACTGATGTTAAGATTAATGCAGGTATTAATGCCAATGAGAGAATTGATGACTTATGCAGGGATAATCTCAGACTAATCCAGAATACAGATGTGTTCTGTTTTGGAATGGATGCTGTGTTGTTGTCTACATTTGCGAAGGCCGGAAAGAACCAGAAGGTGCTTGATATGGGTACTGGAAATGGTGTAATACCAATTCTTATGCAGGCGAAAAATCCAGGCAGTATGTATACAGGCTTGGAAATTCAGGATATCAGTTATGACCTTGCTGTCAGAAATGTTGAACTTAATAGTCTGTCAGACAAGGTTAATATTGTAAAAGGTGATATTAAAGAAGCTTCACATATTTTAGGTGGGGCTTCTTTTAATGTGGTTACAAGCAATCCACCATATATGAATGAAAATCACGGAATTGTTAATCCTGAGAGTGCCAAGGCAATCGCAAGACACGAGCTTCTATGCAGTCTTGAGGACGTTGTAAGGGAAGCTTCAAAGTGCCTTAAGGTTAAGGGACATATGTATATGGTTCACAGACCATCAAGACTTGTAGATATATTTACTTCTATGAAGAATAACCACCTTGAGCCAAAGCGTATAAGGCTTGTGTATCCGCATATAGATAAGCCAGCTAATATGGTGCTTATAGAGGCGGTAAAGGGCGGACGTTCACAGCTTATAGTGGAAGAACCACTTATTGTATACAATAGCGATGGAAGTTACACGGAAGAACTTTTAAAAATGTACAATTAGTATGAATTTAAGAGAGGAGCAGTATGGAAGATAATATTACAGATATTGATTATGATAGTGTGCAGGCACTTGAAGAATTTAATGGCTCTCATAATAATAGCGGAGTTGGGCAGTTATATTTGTGTGCAACTCCGATTGGTAATCTTGAGGATATTACGTTCAGGGTGTTAAGGATATTAAAGGAAGTTGATATTATTGCGGCGGAGGATACGAGAAACAGCATAAAGCTGCTTAATCATTTTGAGATTAATACGCCGATGACAAGCTATCATGAATATAACAAGTATGATAAGGCAAAGGTGCTTGTTGAGAAGATGCTTAAAGGAATGTCAGTCGCTGTAATAACTGATGCTGGAACACCTGGAATATCTGACCCGGGAGAGGAGCTTGTAAGGCAGGCACTTGCATCAGGAATTAAGGTATCATCAGTTCCTGGTGCGGCAGCGTGTATAACGGCACTTACAATGTCGGGACAGGCAACAAGACGTTTTGCATTTGAAGCATTTCTTCCGGCGGACAAGAATGAGCGTAAAGACATATTAAAAGAGCTTGAAGATGAAACAAGAACAATGATTATATACGAAGCTCCACACAGGCTTTTAAAGACACTTAAAGAGCTTTCTGAGGTGTTAGGAGGAAGCAGGGCAGTTACTATATGCAAGGAACTTACCAAACGCTATGAGAATAGTATGATTACAATGCTTGCGGAGGCGTGTAGTTATTATGAGAATAACCAGCCAAGGGGCGAGTATGTTCTTGTAATTGCTGGAAAAGACAGAAATGAGCTTAAAGAGGAAGCACAGGCACATTGGCTTACTATGTCTGAGCAGGAACACGTTGATATGTATATAGCACAGGGACTTGATAAAAAAGAGGCTATGAAGGCAGCAGCCAGAGATAGGGGTGTATCTAAGAGGGATATATATAATAAGCTTCTGGGAAATTAGTTCTTAAAAGAAAAAATGTTACACAAATGTTAAAAACTTATATAAAAGAGTGATTAAAAGAGAGTCTTAGCTAAAATAAATTTAAGAGTAAATTTTAAAATTATAGGTGGAGTGGTACAAATCCCCTTCTTTGTCAGATAATATTTCTGGTAAGGAAGGGGATTTCTTATCTTCTAATCTTCTATTGTATGTTCATTGATAATTGCCTTAATGGCCTTATAAAGGTAAGGCTTGAGCCTGTCAATATCAGCTGGTTCTTTGTAAAGGATTGAGCTGTAGCATGTTGAGCTTATAAGCTCGACAATCATAAACAGCATAATCTCGGGCTCGTTGAGGTTAAGACCAGAGTCTTCAAGCATTTCATAGTATATATCTTTAAAATTAATGTCGTCATCAGCGACATTGGTTGTAAGAGCCTCTTTAAATATTCCCCACGACAGGTTTTTTGATATAAATGTAAGAAGTGTCTGGTTGGTGTTAAGCACATTAATTATGTTGTCAGCAATAAATATAATCTCCTCGGTAAATGTAATTGTAAACGAAGGGTCACTAATCTGCTGTTCTTTTATATGAAGCTCTAATGCATTCACTGCATTTTTAAAGAGCTTGCTTGCCTCGTGAGAAATGAGTTTATTTCTTATATCATATTTATCTTTGAAATACAGATAAAAAGTTCCCTTGGCAATTCCAGCTTTCTGAGAAATCTCGGCAATTGATGTCTTGGAAACACCCTGCGTTGTAAAGAGCTTAAAAGCTGTATCTAAGAGGGAAGTCCTTTTCTGTTGTTTGTTGTTCTCAAGTTTTCCCATAAAATCTCCAATCTAATGCAGGCATAAATAACATTATTTATGCGGTTATAAATGACGTATTATGTACTTCATTTATCAGATGCAAATATTTTGTCAATAAATTCAAGTTTAATATTAGTTATTCTGTCAATTAATATTCTACCATATTGAAAATAAAAAATCTATAAAAAAATGACTTTTAGTCATTTTGAGTATTGACTATCGGTCATTTTGTGCTAGAATAACACTTGCAAAGAAAATGACCATAAGTCATATTTGAGAGATGACGGTCATATGTATTGAATTGATAATAAATGTAATTAATTAAGAGAGTTATTAATTATTGAGAGGTTATCAGTCCAATCAAAGTAAAATTACGTCGCAGACGTAGAAATGAGGCGAGTTATGGAAAAGTTTGGAAAAGTAATTGTTAAACTCAGAATTCCAATTCTTATTCTGAGTTTCCTGCTTCTTATTCCATCTGCAATCGGATACTTTAATACAAGAGTTAATTACGATATTCTGTATTATCTTCCGAATGAGATAGAAACTATGCAGGGTCAGGACATTCTTATGGATGACTTCAATAAGGGTGCATACGCGATGGTCGTTGTCCAGAATATGGATACCAAGTCTACTGACAGACTTATTAAGAAGGTAGAGAATGTAGACCACGTTGCACAGGTTATTTCTTACACAGGAATAGTTGGTGAAGATGTTCCATCTGAGATTGTTCCATCAAAATTCAGAAAGTATTTCGAGAATGACAGCACAGATACAACTTTATTTGCAATATTCTTCGATAATACAACTTCAAGTGATGATACTATGAATGCTATCACACAGATAAGAGAGAAGACAGAGGGTCAGGCGTTTATAAGTGGTATGTCAGCAGTAGTTACGGATACTAAGAATCTTTCGGAGAAAGAGACGCCACTTTATGTACTTATAGCAGTAGTTCTTGTATGTATCGTGCTTGCTATATTTATGGATTCATTTCTTGTACCAGTATTTTTTATGATAAGTATAGGAATGGCAATTGTATACAACCTGGGTTCTAACATTTTATTAGGTGAGGTTTCATATATAACTAAAGCTCTTGCGGCTGTACTTCAGTTAGGTGTTACACTGGATTATTCAATCTTCTTATGGCACAGCTACAAGGAAATGAAGGAAATATATCCGGATGACCACAAGGAAGCGATGGCAGTTGCCATTGGTAATACACTTACATCTGTAGTTGGTTCTTCTATAACAACAGTAGCAGGGTTCATTGCACTTTGCTTTATGAGCTTCACACTTGGTCTTGACCTTGGTATCGTTATGGCAAAGGGTGTTGTATTTGGTGTTATTGGTTGTGTAACAATCCTTCCATCACTGATACTTACATTTGACAGGGCATTAGAGAAGACAATGCATCGTGAGATTATGCCAAACTTCGATAAGCTTGCTACATTTATAGTAAATCACTCATGGATATTTGTAATTATCTTCGTTGTACTATTAGGACCTGCTATATATGGACAGAATCATACATCAGTATATTATGATTTATCTGATACACTTCCAGATGACCTTGCCTGCTCACAGGCTAACAAGAAGCTGGAAGAAAACTTTGATATGAATTCAATCTATATGATACTTGCTGACTCTGGTATGTCTACAGATACAGCTAATGAAATGCTTGATAAGTTAGGTGATGTAGACGGTGTACAGTTCGCACTTGGACTTGACACAGCACTTAAGTCTGGTATTCCGCAGGAATTCTTACCGGCTAAGACAGTATCAGAACTTAAGGGTGAAGATTATCAGATAATGATGATTGCTACCGATTACAAAATAGCATCAGATGAAATTAACAATCAGATTAGTAAGGTAAATGATATTGTAAAGTCTTACGATTCTAAGGCAATGGTAGTTGGTGAAGCTCCTTGTACCAAGGATCTTATCACTATAACAGATAAGGACTTTAAGACAGTCAGTGCGGTATCAATAGTAGCTATATTTGTTATTATCCTGTTCGTACTTAAATCAATATCGCTTCCAATTATACTTGTTTCAGCAATCGAATTTGCTATCTTTGTTAATATGGGTATTCCATATTTTACTCATACACAGATACCATTTATTGCATCAGTAGTTATAGGTACTATCCAGCTTGGTGCAACAGTCGATTATGCTATTCTTATGACAACAAGATATAAGAAGGAAAGAAGCCAGGGATACGCTAAGAAGGAAGCAATTCAGATAGCTCTTTCAACATCAATACCATCAATTATTGTTAGTGCACTTGGTTTCTTTGCCGCAACATTTGGTGTTGGATGCATAGCTTCAGTTGATATGATTGGTTCGCTTTGTACACTTATGGCGCGTGGTGCAATTATAAGTATGTTCGTAGTTATCTTCATACTTCCATCATTGTTTGTGTTATTCGATAAACTGATTATTAATACAAGTATAGGATTTAAGCCTAAGAAGAATCAGGATATGTAATCAGAAAGATGTATGAATGGTCCCCAAATGTATATGTCGTAACAGATATAAGAATATATCAGGAAGTAAGAAAATGGAGGAATAGTTATGGTTAAGAAGACTTTATTTAAATATAGTTCAGTATTATTGAGTGTTGTTCTTATTGCTTCAACACTTACAGGCTGTGGAACTGGCACAGCATATAATCAGACAGGAAGTGAGGTTGCAATAAGCAGTGAGGCTGCTTCTAATACAGAGAATATTATAACAAATGCTATTAAGAACGAGCTTTCAATATCAAATACAAGTACATTGAAGACAAATACAAGAGACGAGATGGTATATGTATTTGATAAGGCAGACGGAACTCAGGATCACGTTCTTGTAACAGAAAAGGTTACGGATTCCAAGGGTGAAACAACAACTAACCAGAGCACATCTGATAAGACTGCCCCTGTTTCAATAAAGGTTACTTACAAGTTAAATGGTGTTGAAACTAAACCGGAAGATATGATTGGCAAGAGTGGTAAGGTTACTATCAGATATGACTATACTAACAATGAGAAGAAGACTATAAAAGTTAATGGAAAGTCACAGACAGCTTATGTTCCATTTACAATGATTACAGGAACTCTTCTTCCAACAGATAAGTTCAGCAATGTAGAAGTTACTAATGGCAAGGTAAGTAAGGTTGGCGATAATATTATAGCACTTGGTATGACTATGCCAGGCTTAAAGGATACTTTAAACCTTAAGTTTGATGGTGAAAGCCTTGATATGGATATTCCTGAATATTTTGAAATATCAGCAGATGTAGAAGATTTCGAGCTTGATATGTCTATGTCAGTTGCTACAACAAGCACACTTAATGACATAGATACAGATGATTTCTCACTTGCTAAGCTTGAAGATAAGATGAATGAACTTCAGTCAGCAGCAGACCAGCTTACAGACGGAACAGTTACTCTCCAGAATGGTACACAGACACTTGCTGACAGTATTCCAGCACTTACAGATGGTGTGAACCAGTTAAATGATGGTGCAAGCCAGCTTAAAGATGGTATCTATGCTTATACAGATGGTGCTACAGCTCTGGCAGCAGGTGCAGGACAGCTTAAGGATGGTATCAGTGCATACACAGCAGGAGCTAACCAGCTTGGTGCAGGTGCAGGACAGTTACAGTCAGGTTTAAAGACTTATACTGATGGTGTAGGAGCACTTAATGCAGGTTCAGGCACATTACAGAGTGGTCTTTCAACATATACAGGCGGTGTTGCCAGTGCGGCAGCAGGTGCAGTTTCATTACAGACAGGTTTAAAGGCTTATACAGATGGTGTTGCTAGTGCAGAGGCAGGAGCTTCACAATTAAATGAAGGAATAAAGAGCATTAAGACAGCACTTATTGGAAATGTTGTTAAGGAACTTGTAGCTAATTCAACAGCTTATAAGATGAATTCTGTAGCAGACTCAACAGGAAAGACTGTTATGGAGCAGGCAGCTGATTTACAGAAATTAGGAACAGCATTAGGCCTTAGTGATGTAACTATAGCAACAGACCTTAGTGATCTGGGCAAGAAGAGCAGTAGTGAGGCAGCAACAGATATATCGACTTATTTTGTAAAGTATCTTACAGCTTATACAACTAATATAATAACAGAGACATATACAGAAGCTGTGACAAGCGGTAAGCCATATACTCCACAGGTATCACAGGCTGGTTCAAAGGATTATGTATATGCTAACCAGTTAGGACTTCTTATTAAAGCCGCTGGCAATATAGGTGCTTCAAGTGCATTAGATGCAGTTGTCAGCAATCTTAGCAATAATGAAACAATTAATGCAGCATTAAAGCAGCTTACAGATGGAAGCCAGTCATTAACAGACGGACTTGGTGAACTTGTTCAGAATAACGATACACTTAACGCAGGTGCATCACAGCTTAATGCAGGACTTGCACAGCTTAGTGGTAACAATGATACACTTAATGGTGGTATAGCACAGATAAGCACAGGACTTGCACAGCTTAGCGATAACAATGATACACTTAATGGTGGTATAGCACAGATAAGTGCAGGGCTTGCACAGCTTAGTGGTAACAATGATACACTTAACGGTGGTATTGAACAGATTGCAGGTGGTTTAGGCACACTTAATTCTAACAATGAAGCATTAAGGAGTGGTTCTACACAGCTTGCTGATGGAACATCAACACTTAAGTCATCTTCTGTAACTTTAGCAGATGGCGTAACACAGCTTAATGATGGTGCTATAACACTTAAAGATGGTATGGCAGAATTCAATGAGACAGGTATTAAGGCTATTACAAGTCTTGTTGGTGATGATGCTGATACAGCAGTAGATACAATCAAGGAAGTAATCAAGCTTGGTCAGAATTACAATACATTCCTTGGTAAATCAGATGGTAAAGACAATTCAGTAACATTTATATATAAGACAGCTGAATTAACTAAATAAGCTTACTTTTCCAAAACTCTCATATATAAATTATGCCGGCCCGGTCGGCGGAAAGATTAATAATCTTTCAAAAAATCCCCACAGAAGTTTATATCTGTGGGGATTTTACTATGCAGTCAGTGCGTTAAATGTTATGCGGTTATACAGCATAGCTATATGTTAATATAATTACATAGACATTATAAATGCTATGATATGCTTTTAAAATAATCTTCAAGCCTTGTAAATGTCTTAATAAGTACAGCGGCTTCATCTTCGCTTAAATTGTCAGTTATATGTTTAATCATATCCTGATGAAATTTCATATGGTGATTGTATGCCGCATTACCCTTTGGTGTGAGAGAAGCATATACGACACGGCGGTCTTCCTCACTTCTTGTCCTTATTACATATCCCTTTTTAACAAGTCCGTTAATGCCGACTGTAAGAGTTCCCATAGTCACGCCTAAGGCCTTTGATATTGTTCCCATAGTGCGTGGCTCTTTAATTCCGATAGCTTCAATTATGTGCATATCAGTAACTGTGATGTCAGAAAATTCATCTGTAATTAAAGCCTTTTCTTCAATGTTCATTATATCATTGAATAAAGTTACTAAAATAGAGTTCAATGATTCGTAAATGTCCATAGGTATTACTTTCCTCGCTTCAAAATATTTTTAATTATACAATGAAATGGCGTGTTAATGCAACAAAATACTGCGGTATTTGTGAGTTAATGCGTTAAATACAATTTGCAATTTTATAGGATAAGTAGTATCATTAAATGGAGTATTATTTTGACAATATAGAGCAATAAAAGTACAGGTTATTGCTATAAAATATTACTTAATATCAGGTTTAAAGTTTAATGATAGATGGAGGCACATATGAAGTTCATAGCAATTGGCGAATTGATGTTAAGATTATCACCACCTAACTATGAGAAGATAGTTACAACCCACAATTTCATCGTTAATTATGGTGGAGCAGAGGCGAATGTAGCAGTTTCCTTAGCTAACCTTGGTGTAGATTCAACATTTTTTACAGTATTACCTAACACAGACCTTGGTAAGTCTTGTATCAACTACCTTAAGGCTAATGATGTACACACTAAGCACATTATCAAGTCTGACGGGAGAATGGGACTTTATTACCTTGAAGAAGGTGTTTCAGTAAGACCTTCACAGGTAATATATGATAGAGGAAGTTCAGCATTTGCTGAATATGATTATAAGGATGTAGATTTTGAGAACATCTTAAAGGATTATGACTGGTTACATTTAAGCGGCATCACACCAGCTCTTTCATATAACTGCCGTCGTCTTATAGATAAGGCTATCAAGGCAGCTAAGAAGCTTGGACTTACAGTAAGCTTTGATCCTAATTTCAGAAGTACATTATGGTCTTTTGAAACTGCAAGGGATGTACTCAGCAAATATCTTCCATATGTAGATGTACTTATAGGTATTGAGCCTATCCATGTATACAATGCAGATGGTACAGATGTTAAGGATGGTCTTACTATGGATCCATCATTTGAGGATATGGACAGAGTGTTTAAGGCTATTGATGAGCAGTACCATATGAAAGCAATTGCAAGAACAGTACGTTATGTTCATTCAGGAAGTAATAACTCTCTTAAGGCTTTCTACTATGCTGACGGAAAGACTTACGAAAGCAAGACACTCAACTTTGAGATTGTTGACCGTGTTGGTGGTGGAGATGCATTCTCTTCTGGTCTTATCTATGCTCTTATGCAGAATGACTGGAAGCACGAAGATATCGTCAACTTCGCAGTAGCTTCTTCAGTAATGAAGCACGCTATCCGCGGCGATACTAACATCACAAGCGTTGGCCAGATTAAGAGGCTTATGAATAATGCATCATTTGATGTACAGAGATAATGAACGCGGGTCATTAGTCATACAGAAGGAAGGTCTAAGGAAAATCAAGTACTTGAATAATGATTTTCCCTAGACCTTATTCATATGAGATTAATAACAGATAGATTATGGTTAATATACCGGAGGATATATGAAAAAGATAAAAGAACTTATGCCGGAGGCATATGATTTTAATGGAAAGCTTTCATTAAAACAGGCGATACCACTTGGACTTCAGCACGTTATGGCAATGTTTGTAGGAAATCTTACACCATTGCTTATTATTACAGGAGCCTGTGGTATTGGAGCAGGAAGTGAGTATGCATCTATTCAGGTTGCACTTTTACAGAATGCTATGATTATAGCAGGTATTGTAACGCTTATACAGTTATTTTCAGTAGGACCTGTTGGAGGAAAGGTGCCTATTATTATGGGTACGAGCTCAGGATTTATCGGAGTGTTCAGCAGTATAACAAAGGTTATGGGTGGCGGAATATTAGCCTATGGTGCTATTATGGGTGCTTCCATTATGGGTGGTCTTTTTGAAACTGTGCTTGGTGCATTTATTAAGCCGTTAAGAAGATTTTTCCCATCAGTTGTAACAGGAACGGTTGTGCTTTCTATTGGATTGTCACTTATTTCAGTTGGTATCAATTCATTCGGTGGTGGAAATGGAGCTAAGGACTTTGGCTCACTAGAGAATCTGTTTCTGGCGTTTGTTGTGCTTGTTGTTATATTATTCGTTAAGCACTGGACAAAGGGATATCTTAGTTCATCATCTATACTCATTGGAATTATAGTTGGTTATATTGTAGCAGCTATTATGGGCTGTGTGCTTCCACATACAGCGGTTACTGCTGATGGAGTTGAATATACTAAGTCATGGGTACTTAACTGGAATAAGGTTGCAGAAGCTAAGTGGATTGCGATTCCTAAGTTTATGCCAGTTAAGCCTGTGTTTGATTTAAGAGCAATACTTCCTGTGCTTGTTATGTTTGTGGTAACAGCAGTAGAAACTGTTGGAGATATATCTGGTGTTATGGTCGGTGGAGTAGGAAGAGAAGCGACAGATAAAGAGCTTTCAGGCGGAGTTATGTGTGATGGTTTAGGTTCATCGCTTGCAGCACTTTTCGGTGTGCTTCCTAATACATCATTCAGCCAGAATGTTGGTCTTGTTGCAATGACTAAGGTTGTTAACAGAATTGCACTTGCATCTGGTGCGGTATTCCTTATATTATGTGGTCTTATTCCTAAGCTTGGCGCCTTAATATCAATTATGCCACAGTCAGTACTTGGTGGTGCGGCAGTTATGATGTTCTCATCAATCATTGTTAGTGGAATACAGCTTATTACTAAGGAGCCGCTTGATGCAAGAAGACTTTCTATTGTATCAGTTGCGCTTGGTGTAGGTTATGGTATGGGTGTAAGCCCTGCAATCCTTGCACATACACCACAGGCTGTACAGCTTATGTTTGGTGAATCTGGTATTGTTCCAGCAGCATTTGTAGCAATCTTACTTAACGTAATTCTTCCTAAGAATAAAGCTGAGGAAATGGTTAAAGAAGTTGTTACAGAAGAAACAGTGACAATAAAGGAAAAGGCTGTAACTAAATAAGATACAGCAATTAGCAAGGATACTGGGAAAGACGAACAAGGTCGTTTGGAGTATCAATATCATATAATTCATATTCATCCTGTGCAGGAACTAAAACAACCTGTGCAGGATGTTTTTTTGCAATAAAGCCTCCACCCTTGCCCTGTGGAAGTGTAAGAAGCTCATTATAATAGCACGCAGGAAATATTACTGGTGCACCTGGGTTTTCGTTGAAGGCAAGCCGGCATATCTTCTTATTACTATTATTGTTATTATTATTAGAATAATTATTATTAGAATAGTTATTATTGGCATTGCTGGATTTATCTGCGTTGTTACAAGCAAAATGACTGCTGTTGTAGTAAATAAATAAAAGACACAGCAGCTGCAGGCTTGTCTTAGTGATGAGCGGCTGGTCTGATGGAAGAAATAATATTCCCTGAGTGCAGTTGTTTTTCTGGCAGCAGGCTTCCTTTATAATGTGGGAAACACCAAGGCGTACCATATCATTTCTGTAAGGCATATTGTGTTTTATGCAATGTATATGTTCCCGTTCACATATATGTACAAGTTCATCATGCCGGGTTACAGCAAGAGTTTTACCAAAGCTGACAAAGCGGCTTATATTTATCGCATTTTCAAAGAGAGTGTTGTTGTTAAAGGATGCTAAAAGCTTGTTGGTACCGAATCTTTTTGACATACCGGATGCCATAATAATGCACGAAATAGAGCTGAAGGTATTATCAATATCGATTAAAAGTACATCTGATCTTCTTTTAATACTGTCAAGAAATTCCGTGGATTGTTTTCTGATGACAGATAATGCGCGTGAGTTATCAAGAAGACTTTTAATGCTCTCCTGAAAAGGAATACAGGAACTTTCCAGATAACCAAGCTCGTCAATAACAAATACACTATCATCAGAGGTCATAAGATGCTTCATAATAGCAGGACAGGCGCAGTTAATAAAGCCATCCTCTACAATGGTCATATTGTTGCCTTTTTTAGGGGAAACAGGAGTGAGTGTACGTGGTCTGCCAATTACATATTCTTTTCCATCATCTATAAGATTGGATTTAATAACAACTTCTGGGGTGTCCGTTCTGCGGCTTAGCAGATAATTGAAATTGAAAAAATCAGACATATCCGTAGCGTCTTTAGTCTGGTTTAAAATGCTGTTTAACAGATATGATTTGCCACTTCCCCGGTCTCCGGTAATAAAAAGATGCTTTTTATCTGACATCTTAAAAAATGTAATGACAGCCAGAGCGTCTAAATAACAATTATCCATAGAATAAGTCACCTCATTTCAGTAAATGCTTTTATAACGTATGTGTGTCCTGCGTGAATAGGTATATATCTGTAGTAAAGGTTTATAGTGCAACAACTACACGGTGTGTTTTATGGTGGATATCGGTACATTCAATAACATTAATATTATCATATATAAGAGACAGCTTTTCGTTAATAATATCAAGGGAGTCTGTATGAGTATTAATGCTGGTAAGTATTGTTCCGGCTTTCATAAGAAATATATTATCGCAGTATTCCAAAGCGAGCTCAGGACTGTGAATACACATAAGTACGCATCTGCCATCGGATACAATGCTTCTTATGCGCTGCATAAGAAGATGACGGTTAGAAAAATCAAGTGCACTATCCGGTTCATCAAGAAGAAGCAGTGGAGAAGCCTCTATTATGGTGCGTGCCAGAATACATAACTGCTTCTGCCCTTCGCTTAAAGCTAGGAAGTCGGATTCGTATAAACCATTAAGTCCAACCATATCAATAGCTTTATCGGCACGTTTTATCATATCTGTGGTGTAGCCTCCAAGTATGTGCATATGAGGATTGAAGCCAAGCAGACATACCTCTCTGACGGTCATGCTTATGGTAAGATTGTTTCTTTGGGGAATGTAGCTTATAAGCTGGGCCTTTTTTTTAACAGAGAGGTTTTCAAGCAAGTGTTCATTAAGCTGACATTTTCCGTTGTGCTTTATAAGTCCCATAATAGCTTTAATAAGAGAGGTTTTACCACAGCCGTTATTGCCAATAACAGCATTAAGCTGTCCTGGCATAAGGTCAAAGCTTACGTTATCAACCGCACAGGTGCTGCCATAATATACAGATATTCCGGCAGCAGAAAATGTAGTATTGAATAAATCGGACATCATAACGCCTCCTTTTTATTAGCTCTGATAAGCAGAATGATAAGCAGTGGAGCTCCAAGAAGTGAGGTAAATATACTGACTGGCAGCTCTGATGAGGATACATTTCTTGCCAGTATATCAGCAAGTGTCAGTAAAATAGCTCCTGTGAAGCCACTTGTTATGTATGTAAATATGTCATTACGCTTTGTAAGCAGTCTGGCAATATGAGGTGCGATAAGTCCGATAAAGCTTATAAGCCCTGTAACACATATTATTGATGATACTACTAATGTAGCAAGCATTAGTATGATAAAACGCAGACTTGTTACATTTACACCTAGTGATACAGCTTCCTCTTCGCTTGTAGAGAGAATGAGAACCTGTCTGTATAACATAGCCATTATAATAAAGCCGGCAAGTGTTGTGAGGAACGGAATAGCAAGGCTGTCCCTTGAAATACCATTAAGGCTTCCCATAATCCAGTATTCGATTGAAGCAAGCTGTTTTTCAGGATCGGCAGCAAGCTTTAGAAACATAAGTATAGTCTGTGCCACAGAATGAATAGCTATACCGGCAAGCACGATAGTATAACTGTTTCTGCCAGGGACAAGAGAAGCTGTAAGCAGAGTTATTATGAGGGCTGTAACAGCTCCGATAAAAGCAGATATGGAGATGAATGGAACAGAAGCAGAAACTGCAACTATTGCAAGAGCAGCACCGGCACTTGCACCGGAGGAAACGCCAACGATATCGGGAGAAGCCAGAGGGTTTTTAAATATAAGCTGATATATATAACCTGATATTGAAAGCCCAAAACCACCTATAACACCCATAAGGGCACGGGGAAGCCTGAGCCTTTTAAAGACCATAATAGACATAGTATCACCAGACAGTAAGCTCTTTAATGTGAGTGGATACTGTCCGGTAATGACAGACCATACAAGTACTACTATAAGAAGCAGTACCTGTATGGCTGATAAAAGTATAATTTTGTTCCGGTAATTATAAGTGTTTTTGAACATAAATCATCCTTATTTAGCAGGTGTGAATCCATAAAAGCTTTCATAGAATTTAGTTACGCATTCTTCATAGAAATCATTAGTAACCTTTTCTGGATGAAGAACAGAGGCAATATATATGCTTCCTAAGAAGCTTGCTGGTACAGGTGAATCCCAGGCTTCTATATCACCAGGGAGCTTTACAACCTTTTTATTCTTAACAGCATTGCAGTCTGCAAGATTAGCATCATTAAGAACGTCATCTACTGAGTAGGTTGCATCGGCAGCTATTATAATGTAATCAGGGTTCCAGGCAAGAAGCTGTTCATATGAAACATTTGCCCAGTAGGTATCTGTGAGCTCAGAGGCTGCATTCTTTCCGCCTGCATTGGTAAGTAATGTGTTCTGGTACATCTTGCTTCCTGCTGTTGAAAGAACAGAGCTGTTGCCTGCAAGATATACTAAAGGAGTGCTCTCACCTGTAAGCTTGGCTTTATTATCAGCTAAAAATGTATCAATGGAATTGTTAAGTGCCTCAGAGCGTCCAATGGTGTTAGTTATTTTACCAACAAGTGTTATACATTCCTTAAGGAGCGTTGCATCCTCAGGATTAACAACAACAGCCTTGATGCCAAGACTTTCAAGTGTATCTGCAGCTTTTTTTAACTTCATAGGCAGGAATACAACATCAGGTGCGGCTGCAACGCAGGCTTCTGTGTTGAATTCCTTGGCTGTTCCCATATTAGGAAGACTTACGATGGATGGAGCTGCAAGCTTATAGATGTTTCTTGTATTAGCCTTAGCCTCGATTCCTACAAGCTTATCCTTTAATCCAAGTGCAAGGAGAAGACTTGTAGAGATATAGTAAGATGAAGCAATCTTTTCAGGTGCTTTTTCAAAAGTTACTGTTCGTCCAGCCTGGTCGGTAACAGTAAGAGGGTAGCTTGTGCTTACCTCTCTAAACTGGGACATAACATCAAAGGCTGATGTTGAAGCAGCCTGTGTAGTACTGTCGTTTGAAGCAGAACTGCCACATGCTACAGTTGATATAAGCATAAGCACTGCCAGAACTAAAGCGGTTAATCTTTTAAACTTTTTCATAGTTATCCTCATTTCTACTTTATTTTAGCACACTCATTTATGTTGAACAGAATATATCTGACAGCAACAGTTAAAAGATATGTGCGAATGAATTTTATCAGATTGACAAGGCTTTTACAAGCCAGTATAGTTATATTATGATGTAATTAAGAAACGGTCAGGAAAAAGTTTAAAGGTTGTTTAAGCTGCACAGCAGGACTTTTATTTCTGGCATAAGTATGATCAAAATGAGGAGTTTTTATGCTTAATATACAGAATTATAAGAGAGTAGAAAGTATTGAAGAGGCCTACGAGCTTAACCAGAAGAAGGCTAACAGAATTATCGGCGGTATGATGTGGATGCGTATGGGCGATAACAGAATCAATACTGCGATTGACATGTCAGGACTGGGACTTGACAAGCTTGAAGAGACAGATGAAGAATTTAAGATTGGATGCATGACATCTCTAAGACAGTTAGAAAACCATAAGGGCTTTAATGAGTATACCAATGGCTGCGCTAAGGAAGCACTAAGGCATATTGTTGGGGTGCAGTTTAGAAATCTTGCAACAGTTGGCGGAAGCATATATGGAAGATATGGATTTTCTGATGTTCTTACATTATTAATAGGACTTGACTCATATGTGGAGTTATATAAGGGTGGAATAGTTTCCCTAAAGGAGTATGCGGCCAAGAGCTATGACAGGGATATTATTGTAAGCATTATAGTTAAGAAAAAGCCAGTTAAGATGTTTTATGAGGCAGTAAGAATAACAGAAACAGACCTTCCGGTTCTTACCTGTGCTGGCGTGGGCTTTAGCGGTTCAGGCAAATACAATATATGCATAGGTGCAAGACCGGGAAGAGCTGTTGTTGTTGAAGATAAGGAAGGCATTCTTAAGGGCGGAGTAAATGATGAGGCTATAGAGAGCTTCGCAAGGTATGTAAAAGAAAATGTTTCTACAGAGAGTAATATGCGTGGAAGTGCTGAATACAGAAGCCATCTGGCACAAGAGCTTACTAAGAGAGCATTAAGAGCTGTAAATTATTAATATAGAGATTTATTAGTGTATGGATTGGAGAATATATGTTAGTAGATATTAAGTTAAATGGAAAGTCAGTCAAGGCAGATGTTGCCTGCGATATGACTCTTTATGATTTCGTGAGGGAGCATGGCTGTTATAGTGTAAAATGTGGCTGTGAGACTTCTAACTGCGGACTGTGTACGGTATTTCTTAACGATAAACCAGTGCTTTCATGTTCGGTTCTTGCTGTAAGAGCAGATAAATGCAGCGTTACAACGCTTGAAGGTTTACAGGAGGAGGCCGCAGAATTCGTTACATTTATAGCTGACCAGGGGGCAGAGCAGTGTGGCTTCTGTAATCCGGGCTTTGTTATGAATGCTATTGCACTCTTTAGGGAGAATCCTTATCCTGATGAAGATGAGATAAAGGAATTCCTTTCTGGAAATCTGTGCAGATGTTCAGGGTATGAAGGCCAGTTAAGAGGAATTCTGGATTACCTCAGGGTAAAAAAGGCTAAGGAAGCCAGTATGGAAAATAAAGAAAATATAGCAGAGGAGGTGAAGTAATGAAGTCAGTTAATAAAGCAGTAAGAAAAAAGGATGCAATGGAGTTGCTTCTTGGAAAACCGGTATATACAGATGATATTGCACCAAAGGATTGTCTTGTTGTAAAGCTTCTGCGTTCACCATATGCCAACGCATATGTTAAGAGCATTAATACAGATATTGCAATGAAGGTACCTGGAATAGAGGCAATATATACATATAAGGATGTTGACCAGAATATGAAGCGTTTCACCTGCGCCGGTCAGACTTATCCTGAGCCAAGTCCTTATGACAGACTTATTCTTGATAAACACGTAAGATTCATAGGTGATCCGGTTGCTATTGTTGCTGGAGTGGATGAACGCTGTGTTGATAAGGCAATGAAGCTTATTAAGGCAGAGTATGAGGTGCTTGAACCAGTGCTTGACTTTACTAAGGCAAAGGATAATGAGATACTTGTTCATCCAGAGGATAACTGGGAAGCAATGTGTCCTGTCGGAGCTGATAATAAAAGAAATCTATGTGCACATGATGAGTGCAGTAATGGTGATATAGATAAGGTGCTTGAGAGTTGTGATGTTGTAATTGACAGGACATATCACACAAAGGCGTGCCAGCAGAGCATGATGGAGACCTTCAGGACATTCTGTACAATCGATACCTATGGAAGACTTCATGTTGTAAGTTCTACACAGATAGTATTTCACTGCAGAAGAATCATTTCACACGCACTTGGAATCTCTCCATCAAAGATACGTGTTACAAAGCCTAGAATAGGTGGTGGTTTTGGTGCAAAGCAGACCTCGGTTTCAGAAATATATCCGGCATTTGTCACATGGAAGACTAAGAAGCCAGCTATGATTATATTCTCAAGGGAAGAGTCATTGTCAGCTTCATCTCCAAGACATGAGATGCAGATGCATGTAAGGCTCGGTGCAACTAAGGATGGTATCGTAAAAGGAATAGATTTATATACCTTGTCAAACACAGGAGCTTATGGTGAGCATGGACCAACGACAGTAGGTCTTTCAGGACACAAGTCAATACCATTATACGGAAAGGCAGAGGCATTCCGCTTTGTAAGTGATGTTGTATACACAAATGTTATGTCAGCAGGGGCATACAGAGGATATGGTGCCACACAGGGACTTTTTGCTGTTGAATCTGCCGTGAATGAGCTTGCTGATAAGCTTCATATGGATCCTTTTGAAATAAGGTTTAAAAACATAGTTAAGGAGGGCGATGTAATGCCTGCTTACTATGGTCAGGTAAATACAAGCTGTGCACTTGATAGATGCTTAGCAAAGGTCAAAGAGATGATTAAATGGGATGAGAAGTATCCTATGAGAAAGATATCTGACACTAAAGCACGATTTGTCGGAATGGGTATGGCTATGCAGGGCTCTGGTATATCTGGTGTGGATGTGGGAAGTGCCACACTTAAGCTCAATGATGAGGGTGTGTATACAATGAATATCGGCGCTGCTGATATGGGAACAGGCTGTGATACAATACTTGCACAGATTGCTGCGGAGGTGCTTGAGTGCAGTACTGATAACATAAGTGTATTTGGTGCTGATACTGATATATCACCTTATGATTCAGGCTCATATGCATCAAGTACAACATACGTTACTGGAAAGGCAGTTGAGAACTGTGCCTTAGAGCTAAGAAGCAGAATCGAAAAGCTAGGAGCTAAGCTTATAGGCTGTGATAAGAGTGAGGTTATATTTGACGGAAGCTGTGTAAGATGCGAGGCTGGAGAGCACAATGGTGCATCAGTAAGTCTTTGCGATATCGCAACAGCTTCAATGTGTGGCAATGATATAGCACTTACAGTTACTAATACACATACATCACCTATTTCTCCACCACCATTTATGGTAGGTGCAGCTGAGGTTGAGGTTGACCTTGTCACAGGTGAGAGCAGGGTTGTGGAATATGATGCATGCGTTGACTGTGGAACACCAGTTAATCCTAATCTTGCAAGGGTTCAGGCAGAAGGCGGAATCCTTCAGGGAATTGGTATGGCAATGTCTGAAAATATCACATATTCTGATAAGGGAAAGCTTTATGAGAACTCATTCCTGCAATATAAGATACCATCAAGAATGGATATTGGACATATTAATGTTGAGTTTGAAAGCAGCTTTGAGAATGCTGGACCATTTGGTGCTAAGTCAATAGGAGAGGTTGTAATCAACACTCCACTTCCGGCTGTGACAGATGCGCTAAGCCACGCAGCAGGAAAGAGGTTCTATGAGCTGCCTATAACACCGGAGCAGATTGCTATGGCGAGAGCAGAGAATAATTAGGATTATAACACAGATAAGATAAAATATAAGACGGCACGATTTATTTCTGGATAAAGGGAATAGTCGTGCTGTTTTTTATGTTTATAAATAAAGTAAAAGCTTGAAGAAATGGACAAAATGAGTGAAAATAGTTTTGAAGAAACGGTCATAATGGGCAAAAATAATCTTGAAGAAACGGACAAAATGAATAAAAATAATCTTGAAGAAATGGTAAAAATAAGAGATAATAATATTGAAAAAAGTTACGTCAATGAGTGGAGAAATTTACTTTTGATACTCATATCATAGTATGTATTATATAAAGAAATCAGAGGTGCTTTTAGCGCAGTAAAGAATAGTAACAATGATATGGTTCTGAAAGGGGAAGACTATGAATTTTAAAAGAAAAGTATATAGTAGATTGTTAGAATGGAAGGAAAAGTATTCGGATAAATATGCGGTGTTGTTAGAGGGGGCGAGACGAGTTGGTAAGTCTACAATCGCTCAAAGCTTTGGAGAAAATGAATATGACTCATATATTCTTATTGATTTTTCAAAAGCAACAGCTAATATATTGGAGTGTTTTGATGATATAGCAAATCTAAATATATTTTTTTTAAGATTGCAGGCGGAAACAGGTATAACATTATATGAGCATAAATCGCTGATTATATTTGATGAAGTCCAGCTATTCCCGAAAGCAAGACAGGCAATAAAACATCTTGTTGCAGATGGAAGATACAGTTATCTGGAAACTGGTTCACTAATATCCATAAAGAAAAATGTAAAGGATATTTTAATTCCATCGGAGGAAATGAAAATACAGGTGTATCCAATGGATTATCAGGAGTTTTGTGATGCAACGGGGGGAAACTATGAACTTCTTTGTCAGATATACAATACAGGTAAGGCTATTGGACAGCCAACTAATCGTAAACTGATGAGAGATTTAAGAATATATATGGCAGTAGGTGGTATGCCTCAGGCAGTTGAAGCTTATATAGAGGGTAAGAATTTCTCTGAAATTGATATGGTCAAAAGACAGATTATATCATTGTATGAAGAAGATTTTAAAAAGATTGATGGTTCTGGAAGAATCTCAGCATTATATCACTCAATTCCGGCACAGCTTGCAAAGGATTCAAAAAAATACAGGATTACCGCGGCAATAGGAAAGAAGAATAATTCAAAAACAGAAGAATTATTGTATGAGCTGATTGATTCAAAGACTGTCGTACCTTGTTATAATTCAACTGATCCAAGGGTAAGTCTGACAGATACAAAGGACTTTGACAGTTATAAATTATATCTTTCGGATACTGGATTATTTATTACATTAATGTTTATAGACCGTCCAGTCACAGAAAATAATGTATATGCAAAGCTGCTTTCTGATAAGCTGCCAGCTAATCTGGGCTATTTATATGAGAATCTTATTGCACAGATGATTACAGCAGCGGGAAGAGAACTTTATTATCACACATGGGAAAAAGACAAAAGCACACATTATTATGAGGTTGACTTTCTGATTTCTGAGGGAAGTAAAGTAAATGCCTTTGAAATTAAGTCATCAGGAGCAGGAAAGCATGAATCAATAAAACAATTTTATAAAAAATTTTCAAAGAATGTAAGTAAGATATATTTAATATCGCAAAAAGATGTTGGAAAAGAAGAAAATTTAATGCTGAAACCATTTTATTTAATGCCATTTCTCATAAAGTAGATAACTATTTTACACTATAAAATACAGGAGTAAAAATTATGCCTAATATATTAATTGTAGAAGATGATATAAATATTAATAACCTTCTTTGTGAGGTGCTTATGAAGGCTGGTTATACGTGTGAACAGGCATTTTCAGGAACAGAAGCAAAGCTGCTTTTAGATATAAAAGAAAAGGCTTATACGCTTGTACTGCTTGACTTAATGCTGCCTGGTGCAAGTGGTGAGGAGGTTTTAAAGGAAATAAGAAAATATGGAAGGCTTCCGGTGATTGTGCTGACTGCAAAGGATAGCATAGATGATAAAATAGGAGTGCTGACAGACGGAGCAGACGATTATATAACAAAGCCTTTTGAGATTAGAGAGGTACTGGCACGTATTCAGGTGCAGCTTCGTCATATAGAGGCAGAAACAGAGTCAGAAGCAAAAGGCGAAACAGAGTCAGAAACAAAAGTGAAAACAAAGGCTGGCATGCAGGAAGGACAATATAGCGGAAGGCTTGAGTTCAGGGATATGGTGCTTACACGCTCTACCTTTGAGGTAAGTATCGGTGGAAGGGTGCTTCCTAAGATTACAAAACAGGAATTCGCAATACTGGAATTGCTGCTTAAAAACCCGAAGCAGGTGTTTAGCAAGGAGGATATATT
>OGFQ01000707.1_pt1 | contig 20841 bp, 10 predicted proteins | sample 1570961 | NCBI WGS metagenome assembly OGFQ01 (sample SAMEA2582022, study PRJEB24529) | metagenome | biome: Human gut stool | place: China | collected 2011
CAAGGCCTCCCCTCGATAGGGGAGGTGGCACGCCGCAGGCGTGACGGAGAGGTTTTGCTGTTTTAGCAAGAAACAGAAAGGAAAACCACTATGCCGGAGCTGACCGACCTCTCCGTTATCCGTACCCTGTGCGAAAAATACGATTTCGCGCTCTCCAAGGGCTTTGGACAGAACTTCATCATTAATCCCGGCCTGCCGCCCAAGATCGTGGATGCCAGCGGCGTCGATAAGAGCTGGGGCGTGCTGGAGATCGGCCCCGGCATCGGCGTGCTGACCAAAGAGCTGGCCCAGCGCGCCGCCAAGGTGGTGTCCATCGAGGTGGACGAGCGCCTGCCGCCCCTGCTGGCCGAGACCATGGCGGGCGTGGATAACTTCAAGCTGGTATTGCAGGATGTTCTGAAAGTAGACCTCCGCGCCCTCATCGAGGAGGAGTTCCCCGGGATGCCGGTGGCTGTCTGCGCCAACCTGCCCTACTACATCACCAGCCCCATCGTCATGAAGCTGCTGGGCGACCGCCTGCCCATCCAGAACCTCACCGTCATGGTGCAGAAGGAGGCCGCCGACCGTCTGGCCGCTGCCCCCGGCACCCGGGCGTCCAGCGCCATCAGCTGTGCCGTGAGCTACTACGCCACCTCAAAACTGATGTTCACCGCCGCGCCGGGCAGCTTCTACCCGGCCCCGAAGGTTACCAGCGCCGTTGTGCGGATGGACATCCGCCCCACTCCCGCCGTACAGGTGGAGGACGAGGACGGCTACTTTGCCCTCATCCGTGCCGCTTTCGGCCAGCGCCGTAAGACCGCCGCCAACGCCATCGCCAGCGGCCTCGGCCTGCCGAAAGATAAGGTCATCGCGGCCATCGAGGCGGCGGGCTTCGACGCCCGCATCCGCCCCGAGGCCCTGACCCTCGAGGACTTCGCTGCCGTACAGCGGGAGCTGAAGTAAAATTTTATCATAATAAAACGCCAAGGCCCCTGCAGTTTGGAACAGAACTGCGGGGGCCTTGGTCGTTATGTGGAAGGAATAGAGAATGGCAATGTGCTTACCTCAGCAGTGCGGTGTGGTCTGCGCCGCCCACGATGAAGCTGGCGGTGGAGCCGCTGTGGCTGAGGGTGAAAGGCGTATCGCCCGCACCGAGGGCTGCAACATCGGAGAGGGAGAGGGTGGAAGTGCAGCGTTCGGTGGAGAAGACAACGGTCTCGATGCGCTCAGAGCGGAGGTCGGTCAAATCGGAAAGGACGCCATGCAGGGATGCCGTCTCATGGGTGACATCAATGTAGAGAACATCGCTGATCTGGTTCAGCTGGACCAGCTGGACGTTCTGGAGGATGTTGGCCTGAGCCGGGTCAAGGACACGCAGGCCGGTGGAGATGGTGCTGTTGTCGCTGCTGCCGCCGCTGTGGGAGACATCGCGGTACTCCACCGCATCGCAGACCGCGCAGGTGCGGTACTCGCGGCTGCTGTCGCCTTCGACAGGCGTCCAGCTGCTCCACTGATGGCCGAGGGCGGGCAGCTCCTGCGTCTCAGTGACGACACAGCCGCTGACCGTGCAGCTGCGCTGGCGCTCGCCCTTCTCGGTGCAGGTGGGCTCTTTGGTGATGACCCACTCGCCGAAGGTGTGGGTCTTGCTGACGGGGATGGCCTCGGTCTGGGTATCGTCGCCACGGATGCAGTCACGGTGCTTGGAGCCTTGCTCGACACAGGTAGCGTCCCTGTCGATGACCCACTCGCCGTACTCGTGGCCGAGGGCCTTGATGACTTCGGTCCGGGTATCGCCGCAGACGGAACAGGTGAAGGTCCGCACGCCGTCGGCAGTGCAGGTGGGCTCCTTCGTGACGACGCCTGCATCCCACTTGTGGGCGGTCTTATCCACCGGGATGCTCTCGGTGTAGCTGTCGCCGCAGACGACGCAGGTATAGGTCATGATGCCCGTCTCGGTGCAGGTCGCGGCCTTGGTCACGACGCCCGCGCCGTAGCTGTGCTGGCCGGTGGCGTTGAGCGTTTCGGTCTTCGTATCGCCGCAGACCTCGCACTGGTAGGTGACGGTGCCGTCCTGGCCGCAGGTAGCCGCTGTCGTGGAGAGGACTTTCCACTGATGCTGGCCGGTGGCGGGGATGCTCTCGGTCTGGGTAGCGTCGCTGCGGATGCAATCACGGTGTTTGGAGCCTTCCTCGATACAGGTAGCGTCCCGGTCAATGACCCACTCGCCGTACTCGTGGCCGGGGGCCTCAATGGCCTCAGTCCGGGTATTGTGGCAGACGGTACAGGTGAAGGTGCGCACGCCCAGCTCAGTGCAGGTGGGCTTCTTCGTGACGACACCCTCGTTCCAGGTGTGCTGGCCGGTGGCGGGGAGAGGGTGGCGGAACGTGGTGCCGCAGTGGTCCACCATGCAGATGTAATCGATGTAGCCGTCCTTGCCGCAGGTCGGCTCCTGATGGTCGCTGACTTTCCAGTTGTGGACAGAAGCGATGTCGCCGTACTTGGCCTTTTCTGCCTCACTCATCTCGGGCGTTACGCGGTCGGGGGAGTGAGAAGTGGAATGGCTGTCCGCGTAGACACCGTTGTGGAAGAGCCGCGAGATGCTGGTGGTGCCGCTCTTTACGAGCTTCACGAGGCCCTTCTTGCCGTTTTCCGCGAGCTGGATGACTTTGTCCAGCTTCTTGCCGTCGCTGCTTTGGATAGCATTGTCGGCGTCGGGGGCGGTTGCGGTGATGTCCAGCGCGGAGTCGGTATTGCTGATGGAGACGCTGCCGCCGCCGATGGCAGGGGCGTCGCTGGTGCCGGTGGCGGTGATGGTGCCGCCGGTTATCGTGATACTGCTGGAGTTGTTGTTGTCGCTGCCGCCGATGCCGGCGCCGGTGTCATAGCCGGTGGCTGTGATGGTGCCGCCACTGATGGTGACATCGGCGTAGCTGCCGCCGATGCCCGAAGAACCGAAGTTGTTGCTATGCTGGTTGCCTTTGGCGTTGACCGTGCCGCTCTTGATGGTCACGCTGCTGCGGCTATTAAGGCCCGAGCCGATGCCGGCAGCGGAATCGCCGCCCGTTGCGTTGATGGTGCCGCCGTCGATCACGACGTCCACCTTGTCGGAGTCATAGCCTGAGCCGATGCCGGCAGCGAGATTGCCGCCCCTGACGTCTTTGAGTTCGGCGTTACCGGAGATGTTGACCGTGGAAGAGCGACCGTAATAGCCCGAACCGATGCCGGCGCCGCCGTTCTTGCCCTCGGCCTTTTCAATGGTGCCGTCGGTGATGTTGATGGTGACAGCGCCCTTCTTGCTGTCGTCTTTGGTGTCACTGCTGCCGCTGCCGATGCCTGCGCCGCCGTATATGCCGCCCGTGGCCTTGGTGATGGTGCCGCCGGAGATATTGATCTCGGTCTCGCCGGAGATGTTGGAGCCTGCGCCGATGCCCGCGCCGCTATACCAGCGCTTAGAGCTGGACACATACTCGCTGCCGCCCGTGGCCTCGGTGATGGTGCCGCCGGTGATGTTGATGGTGACAGCGCCCTTCCTGTTGTCGCCATTGCTGCCGCTGCCGATGCCCGCGCCGCCGTATTTTCCGCCCGTGGCCTTGGTGATGGTGCCGCCCTTGATATTGATCTCAGTCTCGCCGGAGACGTTGGAGCCGGAGCCGATGCCTGCGCCGCTGAGCCGTGAGTCATGATAGGAAGGGTCAGAGGCAGAGCTGACACCGCCCGTGGCCGTGATAGTGCCGCCCTCGATGTTGATGGTGGTCTTATTAAGGGTGTTGCCGCCGGAGCCGATGCCGGCACCGGAAGCCCAGCAGCATCTGTTCTCATTGCCGCCGCCCTTGGCCTCAATGATGGGGATGACGGTGCCGTCGTCGCTGTTGCGGATGGTGATGGTGGTGCTGCCCACAGAGGGATCGTTGATGTCACCGACATAATGGCCGGAGCCGATGCCCGCAGCGGTGGAGCCGCCGGTGGCGGTAACTTTTGTTGCACCCTCGATGAGGATGGTGGTGTTGCCATTGGCGTCGCTGCCGCTGCCGATGCCTGCGCCGCCGCCGCCGCCAAGGGAGGAATTACCGCCGCCGGTGGCCGTAACGGTCACGCCGTCGCGGAGAGTGATGCTGGTGTCGCCGGTGGAGTAGCTGCCCGAACCGATGCCCGCGCTGCCCTTGTAGCCGTCGCCGCTGCCCGTGGCCTTAACAGTGCCGCCAGAAATATCAATGGTAGTCTTTCCGGAAGAAGAGAGACCGGAACCGATGCCTGTGCCGTGGCTTACATACCTGACGTCGATAAAGCCCTTGGCTGTGACATTGCTGTTTTTGATCTTGATGTCGGTGTCGCCCTTGGCGCTATCGCCGCTGCCGATGCCGGAACCATCATAACTCGAAGCATTGATGGTGCCGCCGGTGATCTCGATGTCCGTGGCGTTGGTAGAATAGCTGCCGCTGCCGATGGCTGCACTGGAGTCGCTGGAGGCTGTGACGTTGCTGTCAGTGATATGGATAATGGTCTTGAGGGCGTTCGGCGTACCCGTAGGAGGACTGTAGAAGTCTCCTTCACTGCCGCTGCCGATGGCTGCGCCGTTGCCGCCGACGGCCTTTACCGTGCTGCCTTCTATCGTGATGGCGGTGTTGCCCTTGGCGCCTTTGCCGCTGCCAATGCCAGCGCCCGGGTTATTAGTGGAATCAGCGGAGGACTCCAGAGAGCTCACAGACGCGTTGCGGATGGTGATGTAAGTTTGGCCGGAGGCGTAATGACCGCTGCCGATGCCTGCACCGTCGTAGGCAAAAGCATGTTTGACACCCTTTCCGGCAGTTGTATCGTGGATGTTGACGGTCGTCTTGCCGGTGGAGGATTCGCCCGAACCGATGGCTGCGCCGCCGCTGCCATACGCGTACACGAGCGCATCCTGGGTGATGTCGATTTTGGTCTCGCCGGTAGAGCCTTTGCCACTGCCGATGCCTGCACCACCGCCGACGCCGCCCGTGGCCTTTTCAATGGTGCCGCCGGAGATGTTGATGGTGGTATCCTGGAAGGAGTTCGCGCCGCCGCCGATGCCTGCGCCGCCGCCCGTACCCTCGGCATTTTTAATGATACCGCCCGAAATATTCACAACGTAATCGCCGCGGATGCCGCTGCCGCCGCTGCCTCCGTTGCCGCCGGTAGCGTTCTGTATCTCGCCGCCGGAGATGAAGAGCCTACCGGCGCTGTAGATGCCAGTGCCGCCGGTGCCGTCGTCCGCCGTGCCGTCGCCGCCCTTCGCGGTTCCGATGGTGGCGTTGTCGGAGATGGTGAGCGTACCGCCGCTGCGGATGCCCATGCCGCCGGAGGCATTGCTGTCGCCGCCCTGCGCGGTTTCGATGGTGCCGCTGGAGATGGTGAGATTACTGCCGCTGAAGATGCCGCTGCCGCCGTTGCCATCGGTAGAAGCGCCGCCGGTGGCCTTCTGTATCTTGCCGCCGGAGATGGTGAGGTCGCCGTAACTGTAGATGCCGCTGCCGCCGCTCTTGCCTTTGCCGTCGCCGCCCTGCGCGTTTCCGATGGTGGCGCTGTCGGAGATGGTGAGCTTACTGCTGCTGTAGATGCCGCTGCCGCCGTACTTCTCGGAATCGCCGCCGGTGGCCTGCTCTATCTTGCCGCCCTTGATGGTGAGTGTACCGTTACCGTTGCTGCGGATGCCGCTGCCGCCGGTGCCGTTGCTGGCATTGCCGCCGATGGCTTTTTGAATGGTACCGGCAAGGATTTCCATGGTCTTGCCAAGGATGCCGCTGCCGCCGGAGGCATTGCCGTCGCCGCCCTGCGCGTTTCCGATGGTGGCGTTGCCGGAGATGGTGAGCGTACTGCTGTAGATGCCGCTGCCGCCGCTGCCGTTGGTAGAAGCGCCGCCGGTGGCCTGCTGTATCTCGCCGCCGGAGATGTTGAACTCACGGGCGCTGATGCCGTCGCCGCCGGTGTCGTTCTCGCCGGTGCCGGTGGAGTTGCCGCCGATGGCTTTTTGAATGGTACCGGCAAGGATTTCCATGGTATTGCCAAGGATGCCGCTGCCGCCGGAAATTGTGCCGTTGCCGCCCTGTGCGGTTCCGATGGTGCCGCCGGAGATGGTGAGCTTGCCGTCGCTGTGGATGCCGTCGCCGGCGTAGCCATCGGTAGAAGCGCCGCCGGTAGCGTTCGTGATGGTGGCGTTGTCGGAGATGTTGAGGTCGCCTTTGCTGTAGATGCCGTGGCCGGCGTTACTGCTGCTGTTTCTGCTGTCGCCGTTGCCGCCGATGGCGCTGACAATGGTGGCTTTGTCAGGAATGGTGAGCTCGCCGTCGCTGTGGATGCCGTCGCCGGCGTCGTGGGAACCATAGCCGTCGCCGCCCTTCGCTTTTTCGATGGTGCCGCCCTCGATCTTGACGGTAATATTCTTGCTATCGCAACCTCCGCCGATGCCGTCGCCGGTGTTGCCACCGGTGGCGTTCTTGATGGTGCCGCTCTTGATGGTGACTGTGGTCTGGCCGGTGCTTCCGTCACCGCTGCCGATGCCGGCACCACCGGAGCCGCCCTGCGCGTTTTCGATGGTGCCGCCGGAGATGGTGATATTGGTGTTGCCTGTAGCGTCCGACCCACTGCCGATGCCGGCACCACCCTGATCGGTCCGCGCATTGATTTTGGCAGTGCCGCTGATGGTGATATTGGTTTCGCCGGTAGCCCATGTACCGCTGCCAATGCCGGCACCATCGGAGGCACCGATGGCGGTGATGTCGCCGCCTGTTATCTCAATGGTGCCGGCACCACTGTTGCTTACTTTGCCGGTGTTCCAGACGCTGCCGATGCCAGCAGAGGCACCGCTGCCTGTGGCGGTCAGGCTGCCGGTGTTGCGGCCATTTTCATTTCCGGATGTGATGGTCAGTTTGCCGGTGTCTTCTCTGCCATAATAGTCCTTTTCGTTGTGCTCGAGGCCGGCATGTTGGCCGTCGCTGGTGAGGGTATTGTCGCCCTTGAGCGTGATCGTCGTGTTGCCCGCGCCCTCGACGCTGAGGGCGGCGTCATTTTTGGCCTTAATGTTGACATTGTCCAGCGTCACGTTGAGGGTGTTGTCATTGCCTTTGGCCTTGTTGATGATGCGGATGACATAGTTGGTGACGTTTTCGGCTGTGCTCCTGAAGTTTTCCGCCGCGCGTTCCAAGACCGTAGTCGATTCGTTCCGGGTCTCTTCGTCGTCATTGGCGTCGGCGACCTTGAGGGATGCACCGGTGTACGTGAACTGGCTTTTGGGTGTAGAGAGGCTGCTCTCCGTGCTTTCCGTGCCTTCCGTGCCTTCGGCAGGGGTCTCGCTGCCGGTGGTGGGAGTGCCGCCCGCCGAGCCGGAGGTGCCGCTCTCAGAGCCTTTGCTCTCAGGGTCAGAGCTTCCCGCGCCGGTGTTCTTGCCGCCGGTCTGGTCCTTTTTCGTGGGATCAGTCTCGTTTTCCTCGCCGCCGGTAGTGTCGTCAGGCTGGTTCTTGTTTTCCTCGCCGCCGGTGGTGTCGCCGGTCTGGTTTTCGTTTTCCTCGTTGCCGTCGTCAGAAGACACGTTGCCCTTGGGGGCGCCGAGGTAGACAATGTCTTCGTTTTCGCTGTCGCTGTCTTCTGATGGGGGCGTGGCCAACTTGGGTTGGGCGGGAGAGGCTGCGGAGGTGCCGCCTTCAGAAGAGCTGCCGCCGGAGGCGGTGGTATCCTCTGAGCGCTTGCCGCCCTTGATGATGATATTGCCGTCGCTGTCCTTTGTAGCAGTAGGATTTCCCGAGTGCTTGACATAGGTGCCGCTTTTGTCTTTGGTGACTGTGATGTCACCATCGCCTATGTAATAGGTATCCGCATACGCCGGTGCGGCCATGCCGGCCACCATTGCGGCTGTCAGCGCCAGCGCCGTCACCCGGTGGGACGCAGGCCGGGGGGACGGCACCCGCAGCGGATGCCCCAGAACGCGCATTGCAAGCTTGCGATAAGAGATCATAGAAACCTCCTCTGAAAAATGTGAGTTTTGCACAGAAGTTCAAGACGAAGCGGCAGGAACTTGTGAAAGAAGCATAAATATTAAGCTTGTTTTATTCTATCACATTCCGGCCATAATGTGGCCGTATCTGCGTGAATCGCCTCGCGGATGTCTCGAAACGCCCTGAAACAGCGCTGCATGGGCCGACAGCGGGCCGGACAAAGATATTGACAAGCGGGGAGGTTTCTGGTATTCTACTAGAGTACCCTGTGCAAACGATACTCGCTGGTGTGGCGCAATGGCAGCGCAACTGATTTGTAATCAGTGGGTTGCAGGTTCAACTCCTGTCACCAGCTCCAAAAAGTCCTACGATATACCGCTGAAAAGCGGCGTGTGTCGTGGGGCTTTTGCTTTTTGGGAAAAGGTACGCAGGACTGTTCAATAAAGAAAAAAAGTGCTATAATACTTATAAACCTGAAACTTTACACGAAAGGATGGGTGTGTTATGAGTACAAGAGAATTAGCAAGAACCCTGCTGGATGAGATGCCGGATAATGATTTGATCTATCTGGTGGCGTATATGCAGAGCTTAAAGGCTCTTAAGGATGCAGAGATACCCAATGCCAAGACACAAACGGCGATTGATGAAGTGGACAGCATGATTAGAACCGGCAAGGGAGAACACTTTGAGGGCTCTACTGCCGACTTCTTCGCTCAACTGGCGGCGGAGGACTAAACCGTGTTAAAACTGAACACTTCCACGCAGTTTAAGAAAGATTATAAAACCTGCATCAAGCGGCATTATAAAATGGATTTGCTGCAAGCGGTTGTTGATGTGCTGCGAGTGCCTGACGCATTACCACAAAAGAACCGAGACCACAGCTTAACAGGCAATTATACCGGTTGCCGTGAATGCCATATACAGCCGGACTGGCTGCTGATTTATCGGCAGACAGATACGGAGCTGTACTTGGTTGCTACCGGCACACACGCCGATTTGTTCGGCCTATAAAGGAAACAGGAAAGAGGCCAAGACCTGACAGAAAGGGGCTTGGCCTTTTTTTCTGCAAGGTATGCAGAAAAATCATATCGCCCGGCGGGGCGCGGGTGTTGAAATCGGCTCATCACGACGCCGCTGTGGTGTTTGGTGGTGTAAAATATGGCAAACGAAACCGCCCCCGGGGAGACCCGGAGGCGGTTTCGTTTCGAGGAAATGGCTCTCCCCTTGGGAGAGCTGGCGCGAAGCGCCTGAGAGGGCAAGGCTGCTACAAGAAAAGCACAGGCACAGCGACAGTATCGCTCTGACAAACAGTCAGTTTATCGCTGTGCGGCGGCCCTTTCGCCACGGGCTTGCCCTCTCCGTCACCTGCGGTGACATCTCTCCCAGAGGGAGAGGCTTACGGTGTTGCCGCTACATACCCCGCCTTCTCGATGCACCTGCGTCCCTCGTCGGTGTCCAGCCAGTCGTAGACCTTCCGCTGGGGGCTGTCGGGGGCGGCGTCCGCGTGGACGACTGCGTAGAACTCGTTGCAGAGGGGGTAGCTCTCATCGGCGATGGTGTCATTGCCGGGGGTCACGCCGTCCACGGCCAGCAGACGGAGGCCGGGCTTCGAGTACATCTGGTCGATGTAGTAGTAGACCGAAAAGCCGATGGCGTTGGCGGAGTTGTTGTACTCGGCGATGCTGTCCACGAGGCCGCCCATGTCGGCGGGGGCAAGCTCGGTGGGCGCGGCCATCAGCTGGCCGTCGCCCTTGTCGATGAGCAGCTTTTTGAAGAGGGTCTGACTGCCTGAGTCCACGCCCCGCTGGAACGCCACGATGGGGGAGTCCGCGCCGCCTACGTCTTTCCAGTTGGTGATGCGGCCCGCATAAATATCCCGCAGCTGCTGCTGGGTCAGGCTCTGGACGGGATTCTCTTCGTTGACGATGAAGACCAGCGCGTCCCGGCCGATGGCTTTCTGCTCAAGCTTTGCGTCGGCCTCGGCCAGCTCTTCCTTGACGTACTCGGGGGCCTCGTAGACGATGAGCAGCTGTGCGCCGTAGTCCTCGCTGTCGCTGCGGGACCAGAGGCCGAAGTTCTCCCAGGCATAGGCCGTGGTACTGACGGTGATGCTGGTCTGGGCCTCGAGAAGGTCCATGCCGGTGACATCGGCCTTCATCTGGGCCATCAGGGGGATGCAGGCCGTGGAGCCGTCGAGGCGGGGGAACTCGTCCTCGGTCAGGAAGGGGACGGGCGTGTCCGCATCGGGGACAGACGCCGCCGAAGAGTCGGCGGGGGAGTCCGTAGTGCCGGTCTTGCAGGCAGTGAGCATCGCCGCCCCGAAGCCGAGGCCCATCACCCGCAGGAAGCTGCGGCGGGAAATCATCTCTTTCATATCAAAAACCTCCGTGTCAGTACAGGTAGCCCCCGCCAGCGTCGTCGCTGGGGGAGGAGAAGATGCTTTCGCGGTAGAGCCACTGGCCGGTGGAGTCCATCAGGCCGTAGTCGAAGCCCTGCCGCGCGATAAAGCAGTCGTCGGGCAGGTCGTCCGGGATGTAGCAGCTGCCGAGGCGGCGGAGAAGCAGATTGCCCTCCATGTCCAGCACGTCGGAAAGGTTCGACGAGTCGCTGTTGTCCCGGTGGGCCGTGAGCAGAGGGCCGTTGGCGGTGTTGGTGAGGTAGGAAGCGTAGGTGTACTGCTGGGCCTCACCGGCGGACGACCAAAGCAGACCCTCTCCGCCATAGGTCTGGATGGCGAGGATGTCGTAGTTTTCGTCGTTGTACTGCAGCAGGGCGTAGCCGTCGGGCAGGGCCGTCACGCTGATGTACTGTGCTTCTTCAACGGGCGCTGCCTCCACGTCGGTCAGCAGCGCACCGGTGGTGCCGTCGTAGACTTTGAGGATGTTGTCCGTCGTCAGCACAGCGACGTTGCCGGAGCGGTAGTCGGTGTCGTACCGCTGGACGGCGGTCTTTTCGCCGCTGTCGAGATCGATGAGGGTGTAGGGGCTGTCCGGGTCATCGCTGCCGGAGAGGACGACGCAGCCGGGGGTGTAAGTGTTCACGGCCCGGTCGAAGCGGCCCAGCTCCACGGCCTCGCCACCGTTCAAATCGTAGAGGATGGAGCGGCTGTCCTGACGGCTCTGGAGGCAGGCGACGCCAACGCCGCAGGCAGAGACGGCGCTGTCGTCTTCGCCGGTGAGCAGTTCGCCGGTGGTGACGTTGTAGAGGGCTTCGCGGGCGATGCCCCAGTCTGCGCCGCGGAACCAGCTCAAATCGAGCCAGTCGGCAAAGCCGCCGCGGTACGATGCGAGGGAGCTGGCCGTGCAGCCGTCCTCCCGCATCAGCACATTGCCCTCCCGGTCGGTGACGAGGACGTATTGGTGGAGCGGCTGGTCGGGGTCGTCGTAGGCGTAAGTAATGCCCTCGGGCAGGTCGTAGCAGTTGAAGACGAGGCGCTGGCCGCCCTCATCCACAACGATACAGTCAAGGGCCGTCTCAGGCACGGGCAGCTCAGCTCCGGTGGCGAGGTCGTACACCCGGATGCCGCCGGTGGTGCCGTTCTCGAAAGCCCAGACGTCGGCGTCATCCCGCAGGATGAGCAGCCCGCCCGAGAGGGTGGCGTTCACGGCGTAGGGAAAGGTCATGACGGCATTGCCGTCGGCGTCGTAAAGGGTGGAAGTGCGGTCCTCCGTGCCGGGGGTGGAGTGGGCCACGAGGTAGTGGCCCGTCTCGCCGGTGAGGGTGTCCTTCAGCAGCTGGATGCTGTCGGAGCTGCTGGCTTTGTAGAGCACCCTGCCGCCCCGGAGGATGGTGCCGCCGCCGTTCCCGGCGTAAGAGTAGAGGTAGTGGAGCGAGTCATCGCTGAGCCATGCGTCGCTGTAATACTGCGGTGCCTGCGACGCCGCCGTCCCCTCGTGCCGGGGCGACGCCGCAGGCAGCAGCGAACAGCTCGTCAGCAGCCCGCCCGCCAGCACGAGGCAGGCGGCGCGGCGGCTGAGTCGAAGCAGAGTGGTCTTCATAGAAACACCTCACAGTCTCCCAGAATTTGACTTTCCCATCTATAGTATATACGAAAGACCCGGACATTTCATTGCAGAAATGTGACCGGGCCTGGTTACAGTTTTATGACAAGCTTATTCTTCGTCTCCCTGTTCCTTCAATTCCTTCAGGAAGGGAAGCAGGAAAGGCACCGAGATGCAGAAGGTGAGGCCATCGGCGATGGGCTGGCACAGCTCAATGCCGCTCAGGCCCCAGATGCGGGGCAGGGTGAGGATGAGCGGGATGAAGCAGACGCCCTGACGGCAGCAGGCGAGGAAGGTAGCCCGGCCCGACTTGCCGATGGACTGGAACATCATATTCGTCACGATGATGACGGGCTGTAAGAACATGGCGACGCACTGATACCGCAGGGCGGGCAGAGCCACGGCGGTGACCTCGGGGTCATCGCGGAAGAGGCGGATGAGGGGCTCGGCGTTGAACCAGCAGAGGGAGTTGAGCACCGCCATAAAGACGAAAGCCGTCGAGATGGTGAAGATGGCCGCTTTCCGCACCCGGGCAAAGCGGCGGGCGCCGTAGTTGAAGGCCGCTACAGGCTGCAGGCCCTGTCCGACGCCGATAGCCACCGACAGCACGAACTGGAAGATGCGGGACACGATGCTCATGCCGGCCACGGCAGCGTCGCCGTAGTTGCGGGCGGCGACGTTCAGCAGCATGCTGCCGATGCTGTTCAGGCCCTGACGGCCGAAGCTGGGCGCACCGTTAAAGAAGATCTGCCCGAAGTCCCGGGCGCTGTGGGTGACCTGGGTGATGCGGAATCGGCTGACGGTCTTGCCGCGCAGGAACATGGAAAGCAGGATGCAGAAGCTGATGCTCTGGCTCAGGGCGGTGGCCGTGCCTGCGCCGCCGGTCCCCATGCCGAGGCCGAAGATGAAGACGGGGTCCAGCACGATGTTGAGCACACCGCCGGTGACGAGGCCGATCATGGCGAAGCTGGCCTTGCCCTCGTAGCGGAGGATGTTGTTCATCACGAGGCTCGACATCATGAGCGGGGCCGCGATGAGGATGGGCCGCGCGTAGGCGCAGGCGTGGGGCAGGATGGTGTCGGTGCTGCCCAGCAGCATCATGAAGTCGGGCAGGGTAGCGAGACCGAGAACGGCCAGCACTGCGCCGAAGGTCAGCGCCGTGAAGAAGCTGGTGGAGGCGAACTTTGTGGCCGCATGGGTGTCCTGACTGCCGAGGCTGCGGCTGATGATGCCGCCCGCGCCGTGGCCCAGCATGAAGCCGAGGGCCTGAATGATGGCCATCAGGCTCGACACGACGCCCACCGCGCCCGACGCGCTGGTGGACAGCTGGCCCACAAAGAAGGTGTCGGCCAGATTGTAGATGCTGGTGATGAGCATACTCAGGATGGTGGGGGCCGCGAGGCCGAGAATGAGCTTCGGCACGGGGGTCTGGGTCATTTTCTCGAACTGGAGCCTGCTGCGCTCCAGCTCGGCGGCGTCGGATGCGGTGCGGGGGGAAGACGGCATGAAGTGATACCTCACTTTCGGAAATCAAAGAAAATACCGCTCTTTGTGCAAAGAACGGGTAAAATGCAAATATATAATAAGTATAGCGCAGATCGGGGGAAATGTCGAGATGGTGGCACTGCACCAGCGGCGGTCAGCTCCGTTGCAAAAAGTTAGGGTATTGAGTGCAAAAGCAGGAGAAAATGGAATGCCTTTTGGCAAATTTGCCAAAGAAAGGTCGAATTGCTTGTAGAAAATCACGTCAAGTGGTATAATTTACAGAAAGAAACAAAAGCGCGAAGACAAAAAACAGCGCAGAGAAGAGTTCCGGGGAGATCCTGCCCCGGGATACGGAGGGAAATCTTATGAAATCTGTGGCACAGACTATCATTGAAGCAGACCGCTTCTACACCATCGCCGCCAAGACCGGCAGCGTCATTCAGGCTGTGGAGAGCGTCAAGGACGGCGGCAACATCCGTCTGGGCAAGTACGAGCGCAAGCCCGAGCAGGAGTGGGCTTTCGTCCGCGAGGGCGACGGCGTTTACCGTATCCGCAACCGCGCTTCCGGCAAGCTCATCGACCTGATGATGACCGGCACCGCAAACGGCACCTGGCTCCACCTGTGGGAGGACGTGGGCGGCACTTCCCAGATGTGGAAGATGGAGCCCACCCCGGCCGGCACCGTCCGCCTGCGCTCCATGTGGGCTGCCGGCAAGTGCATCGACACCGTGGGCATGGGTACTGCAGACGGCGCTGTGCTCCAGATCTGGCAGGAGACTGCCGGCGAGGACCAGCTGTGGACCATCTCCGAGGTGAAGGACCGCGCAAAGCACGCCCCCAAGGCGGAGGAAAAGCCCGCTGAGGTCAAGGCTGAGGCCGCTGCTCCCGCCGAGGAAAAGCCAGTTGAGGAAAAGGCTGCACCTGCCGCGAAGAAGACCAGCAGAAAGCCTGTGGCAAAGAAGACCGCCGCCAAGACTGCTGCGAAGTCCGCTGGGGCAAAGGCTGAAGCCGCACCCGCCAAGGCCGAGGAAAAGCCCGCCGAGGCCGCTCCTGCTGCAAAGCCTGCCCGCAAGACCGCCACTCGTAAGAAGAGCACGAAGGCCAGCAAGTAAGCACGGCTACATAGCATCATAGCAAAAAGAGCACCCGCTCTCCACAGTGATGTGGAAAGCGGGTGCTTTTGGGTTTAGGGTCAGGTTTGCCTTCGTACAACCTCTCAGTGCCCCATCTTGCCCTTCTTGAACTTCAGCGCCGCTGCGATAAAGCCCTTGAACAGGGGATGTGCGCGGTTGGGGCGGCTCTTGAACTCGGGGTGGAACTGTGCGCCGAGGTGGAAGTCACGGCCCGGCAGCTCCACGGTCTCCACGAGGCGGCCATCGGGGCTGGTGCCGGAGATGACCAGACCGGCGTCCTGCATCTCCTGACGGTAGTCGTTGTTGAACTCGTAGCGGTGGCGGTGGCGCTCCCAGATCTCGCTCTGGCCGTAGCACTCGGCCATCTTGGTGCCGGGCAGGACGGTGCAGGGGTACTTGCCCAGGCGCATGGTGCCGCCCTTGGGGATGTTGCCCTGCTGGTCGGCCATCAGGTCGATGACGTTGTGATGGCCCTCGGGGGTGAACTCGCTGGAGTTGGCGTCGGCATAGCCAAGAACATGGCGGGCGAACTCCATGACCATGATCTGCATACCGAGGCAGATGCCGAAGTAGGGAACATTATTCTCGCGGGCGTACTGTGCAGCCTGTATCATGCCTTCGATGCCACGGTCGCCGAAGCCGCCGGGGACGATGATGCCGTCCACGTCCGCAAAGGCTTCCTTGCAGGCTGCCTGGTCGGGCAGGTCCTCGCTCTCGACCCACTTGATCTCCACCTGACTGTCGTTCTCGAAGCCGGCGTGGTAGAGGCTTTCCATGACGGACAGATAGGCGTCATGCAGCTTGACGTACTTGCCCACGAGGGCGATGGTGCAGGTCTTGCTGCGGGTGGCGATCCGGGCCAGCATCTCTTTCCACTCGGTGAGGTCGGCGGGGGGAACATCCAGATGCAGCTGCTTGACCACCACGTCGTCGAGGCCGCCGGTGTGGAGCATCAGCGGACACTGGTAGAGGCTGGGCATGGTCAGGTTCTCGATGACGCACTCCGGCTTGACGTTGCAGAAGGTGCTGATCTTCCGGCGGATGTCGCTGCCCACGCTGCCGTCGGCGCGGAGGATGATGATGTCGGGGCTGACGCCCATGCCCTGCAGCTCCTTGACGGAGTGCTGTGCGGGCTTGGACTTGTACTCATCGGAGCCGGAGATGTAAGGCACCAGCACCACATGGATGAAGCAGCAGTTCTCCTTGCCCTGCTCGAGACCCACCTGACGGATGGCCTCGAGGAAGGGCTGGCTCTCGATGTCGCCGGTGGTGCCGCCGATCTCGGTAATGACCACATCGGCCTCGGTGGAAGAGGCCAGATTGTAGATATAGCTCTTGATCTCGTTGGTGATGTGGGGGATGATCTGAACGGTCTGGCCGAGGTAAGCGCCCTGACGCTCCTTGTTCAGCACGTTCCAGTAGACCTTGCCGGTGGTGAGGTTCGAATACTTATTCAGATTCTCGTCGATAAAGCGCTCGTAATGGCCCAGGTCCAGGTCGGTCTCGGTACCGTCGTCGGTGACGAAGACCTCGCCGTGCTGCAGGGGGCTCATGGTACCCGGGTCCACGTTCACGTAGGGGTCCAGCTTCTGGCTGGCCACCTTGAGGCCGCGGCACTTCAGCAGTCGGCCCAGAGAGGCGGCGGTGATACCTTTGCCCAGACCGGAGACGACGCCGCCGGTCACGAAAATAAACTTTGCCATAATGGTTCTCCTCTAATTTACAGATATTCTTTTCCGTGAATATCACGATAAGCAAATACTTCCCCTCAGTGGGGGCGCAATACGCATTATTGCGCGGGGTCGTAGGAGTCCAGTATCTCCTGCGCGACCTCGGCGCGGTCGCGCCGGGTGTCCATCGCTTTTTTCTCGATGTAGCGGTGCGCCTCGGCCTCGGTCATATGGCCCAGCTCGATGAGGCAGCACTTGGCGCGGCTCACCAGCCGCACCTGCGCCAGCTTTTCCTGCATCCGCTGATTCTCCTGCCGCAAAAGCAGGAGGCGGTGGTTGCTGGCGGCGGCCATGTGGATGGCCTGCAAAAAGAAGGTGTTGGAGAAGGGCTTTGTGACCAGCAGAACACCTTCTTCGCTCAGCGGGGTCAGAAGCTGCTCGGCGGCTGCGGCCTTGGCCAGAAATATCACACCGGCATCCGTTTTCTCCACGGCGTCGGCGCACAGCTCGTGGCCGAACTCATCCGGCAGCGGAGAGTTGACCACGATGAGCTCAAAGTCGGATTCCAGCATCCTCCGCCGCGCCTCCGCCGCACTTGGTACGATGATAGGCCGCGCATAGCCCAGCTCCGTCAGGCGTGCGGAGATATATTCGTTGGAGCTTGCGCCCGCGCTTACGATCAGGGCACGTCCCATTCGGCTCACTCCTTTCCTATGTCATTCTGCATCAGATGGCATTGAAGTAGTGGACGCGCTCATATTCGGCGGGGTCGGAGGCGTTCTTGAGCGCCTCGCAGCGGCGCAGAGCCTCGGCATAGTAGCGGCGGCTAAGCTCGTCGGGCAGGAATTTGTGAAGGAACTCGCTGTTCTTGGCCACTTCGACGGCCTCTTCCAGCGAGGCGGGCAGGGTCTCGAGACCGAGATCGGCGGCTTCGCTCGGGATGAAGAGGTTGCGGTTGACAGGGGCAGACAGCTCCATCCGGTGCTCGATGCCGTCGAGGCCTGCTGCCAGCACGAGGCCGATGGCGAGGTAGGGGTTGCAGGCGGGGTCGGGGCTGCGCAGCTCCATGCGGCAGTTGTCGCCCTTCACCTGCGGGATGCGGACCAGCTGGCTGCGGTTCTGGCGGCTCCAACTCACGTAGCGGGGAGCCTCGTCGCAGCCGAAGCGGAGGTAGCTGTTGGGCAGGGGATTCGTGAAGGCCGTCAGCTCCCGGCTGTGGCGGAGGATGCCCGCCATGAAGCTGCCGGGGATGCTGTCGGGGGCGATGTCGCCCTCAAAGAGGTTCTTGCCGTCCATGGTCAGCGAGAGGTTGATGTGGAGGCCGCTGCCGGCCTGGTCGGGCAGCGGCTTCGGCAGGAAGCTGGAGTGGAAGCCGTTGCTGGCCGCCACGGCCCGGACGATCTGCTTGAACAGGAAGATGTTGTCGGCGGTCTTGAGGGGGCCGGCGTAGTGGAAGTCAATTTCATTCTGGCCGTGGCCGTTCTCGTGGTGGCTGTGCTGGGGGGCGAGGCCCATCTGCTCCATGGTCAGGCAGATGTCCCGGCGGATGTTCTCGCCTGCGTCCAGCGGCGCTACGTCGAAATAGCCGCCTGCGTCGATGGGGATGCGGGTGGGACGGCCCCGGTCGTCGTTCTCGAAGAGATAGAACTCGCACTCGGTGCCGACGTTGCAGCGCAGGCCCAGCTGCTTGAACCGGCGGTTGATGTCCCGCAGGAAGCCGCGGCAGTTGCCGCCGAAGGGGGTGTTGTCCGGCTTTTCCACGTCGCAGAAGAACTGCATCACCCGGCCCTCAGCCGTGCGCCAGGGCAGGATGGTCATGGTGGACAGGTCGGGCCGGAGCACCAGGTCGCTCTCCTCCACGTGCATGAAGCCTGCGATGGCGCTGCCGTCGAAGCAGACGCCATCTTCCAGCGCCTTGGGAAGGTCGCTTGCCAGCACGGCGATGTTCTTCTGGAAGCCGAAGATGTCACAGAACGCGAAGCGGACAAATTTTACGTTGTTGTCCTCGACGAAATCGAGGATGTCCTGCTGTGTCGTATAACTCATAGGTGTGTGTCCTCTGAAAAGTATGTCTTCTTAAAAAACGCCCAAAGGCCTGCCTCTGTACAGAGGCAGGTCTTCAGGCTGGTGTAAGAAATAGGAAAAGGAGAATGGCTCAGATAAGCGCCTCAGCCTGTGGTGCTTTATTCTACGCTGGTATGTGAAGATCAGACGTAGTAGAGCATCTTGCTGTAGCTGGGCAGAGGCCAGTAGTCCTCGCCGCAGATGGTCTCGGCGTCGTCGGCGGCGGCGCGGAGGGCGTCCATCTTGGGCAGAACGTCGTCGTGGAAGGCGATGGCCTTTGCGCTCTCGTCGGAGAGGGCCTTTGCGGCATTGACGGCAGCCTGCAGCTCGTCCACAGCGTCGCTCATGGCGTCGGCGTCAGCGGACAGGCGGGTCAGTGCCTTCGTCTCACTGCGGACGCTCAGGTTCTCGCTGACGGCCAGCTTGGAGGCGGCGGTGTTGGCGACCTCACTCATGTAGGCGTTGACGGCGGGCAGCAGCTGCTTGCGGGCCATCTCCAGCATGGTCAGGGCCTCGATGTTGATGATCTTGGAGTAGTGCTCCATCTCCACCTCGTAGCGGCTCTCCATCTCGACCTTGGTCAGGACGCCGAAGTCCTCCATCAGGGCGATGTTCTTCGGCTCGATGAGGGCGGGCAGAGCGGCGGGGGTGTTCTTCTTGTTGGGCAGGCCGCGCTTTGCTGCTTCCTCTTCCCACTCGGCAGTGTAGCCGTTGCCGTTGAAGATGACGCGGCGATGGTCGCGGATGGTGCGCTTGACCAGAGCGATGGCAGCAGAGGTGAAGTCCTCAGCACCCTCCAGCTCGTCGGCGTAGCCCTTCAGCTCCTTGGCGACGGCGGTGTTCAGGATGGTGTTGCAGTCGCTCAGGTTCTCGGCGGAGCCGGGCATACGGAACTCAAACTTGTTGCCGGTGAAGGCAAAGGGAGAAGTACGGTTGCGGTCGGTGGTGTCCTTGCTGAACTTGGGCAGGACATCGACGCCGAGGTCCATCTTCATCTTGACGGGGCCGGCGTAGGGAGAATCGGAAGCGATGGCGTCGATGACGGCTTCCAGCTCTTCGCCCACGAAGATGGAGATGATGGCCGGAGGTGCCTCGTTAGCGCCCAGACGGTGGTCGTTGCCGGGGGTGGCGACGGAGGTACGGAGCAGGTCGGCGTACTCATCGACAGCCTTGATGACGGCGGCCAGGAAGACCAGGAACTGCAGGTTCTCCATGGGGGTGTCGCCCGGGTCCAGCAGGTTCTCGTGGGTGGTGGACATGGACCAGTTGTTGTGCTTGCCGCTGCCGTTGACGCCCTCGAAAGGCTTCTCGTGCTGCAGGCAGACCAGACCGTACTTGGGGGCCAGCTTCTTCATCATCTCCATCGTCAGCAGGTTGTGGTCGATGGCGACGTTGGTGGTGTCGAAGATGGGGGCCAGCTCATGCTGGCAGGGAGCTACCTCGTTGTGCTTGGTCTTGGCGGGGATGCCCAGCTTCCACAGCTCTTCGTCCAGCTCCTTCATAAAAGCGGAGACCTCGGGGCGGATGACGCCGAAGTAGTGCTCTTCCAGCTCCTGACCCTTGGCGGACGGTGCGCCGAAGAGGGTGCGGCCGGTGAGGATGAGGTCCTGACGGGCCTCGTAGTCTTCCTTCTTGATAAGGAAGTACTCCTGCTCGGGGCCGACGGTGGTGGAGACATAGTCCACATCCTTGCCGAAGAGCTTCAGGACGCGGATGGCCTGATTGGACAGCGCGTTCATGGAGCGCAGCAGGGGAGTCTTCTTGTCCAGCGCCTCGCCGGTGTAGCTGACGAATGCAGTGGGGATGCAGAGGACGTCGTCCTTCACAAAAGCGAAGCTGGTGGGGTCCCATGCGGTGTAGCCGCGGGCCTCACAGGTGGCGCGCAGGCCGCCGGAGGGGAAGGAAGAGGCGTCGGGCTCGCCGCGCACCAGCTCCTTGCCGTTGAACTCCATGATGGCGGTGCCATCGCCCACGGGGGAGACGAAGCCGTCATGCTTCTCGCTGGTAATGCCGGTCAGCGGCTGGAACCAGTGGGTGTAGTGGGTGGCACCCAGCTCCATAGCCCAGCGCTTCATGACGCTGGCCACGACGTTTGCCACCTCGATGTCCAGAGGTGCGCCCTTGTGCAGGGTCTTCTCGAGGCTCTTGTAGGTAGCGCTGGGGAGGCGCTCCTTCATGACGTGCTCGTTGAACACCTTGCTGCCGTAGATCTCCATAACATTTGCTGCCATAAATCCTACTCCTTACTTGAATTGAAATACTTCAGCTGGTCGCGGATTTTTACGCGGAAAGAGGCGGGCTCTCCCGCGAAATATCGGGTTAAACGAAACGACGCTGCGAGTCAGGAGGTGACTCACAGCGTCGTTGCTGTCTATGCGATGATTATAGCCGAACGGGGCGAAAAACGCAATAGACAGATTTGACGATTCTGCACAAACTGACTCCCGATTTTTTGGAGTATTGCGCGGATGGTATGACTATTACCCTCTCAGGCGTCACTGCGTGGTCAGGCTGTTCTTCGTACAACCTTTCAGTCTCGCTGCCGCTCGACAGCTCCCCTAGT
>OGFQ01000785.1_pt1 | contig 18884 bp, 17 predicted proteins | sample 1570961 | NCBI WGS metagenome assembly OGFQ01 (sample SAMEA2582022, study PRJEB24529) | metagenome | biome: Human gut stool | place: China | collected 2011
CAGGGGGCATATCAATTCTTGGAACAACAGGAATTGTAGAGCCTATGAGTGAACAGGCACTTATTGATACAATTAAGACAGAGATTAATATGCACATAGCACAGGGAGAGAAAGTGCTTCTTGTTGCACCGGGTAATTATGGACAGGATTTTCTGCTTAATACACTTAATATTGAGCTGAAAAGAAGCATAAAATGCAGTAATTATATTGGCGATACAATAGATATGGTGTGTGATGCAGGTGCTAAGGCAATGCTTCTTGTGGGGCATATAGGAAAGCTTGTAAAATTAGGTGCAGGAATAATGAATACACATTCCAAAGTGGCAGACGGACGAATGGAAGTTCTGTCAGCCTGTGCAATAAGGGCAGGTGCAGATACTGATACAGCAGGAAAGATACTTGATTGTATTACGACAGAGGCGGCACTTGAAATTTTGAAGAAATCAGACATACTAGAGAAGACTATGTATCAGCTTACGCTTCGTATAGAAGATGTATTGCAAAGAAGAAGCAGTGGCAAGATAGTAATTGGAGCAATTGTATTTTCAAATGAATATGGAATATTAGGGAAAACACCGGCGGCAGATAAGCTGTTGGAACTTATAAAAAGCAGTTAAAAATCATAAAAAGCAGTTAAATTGTGAATTATGTATGATAGACATAAATTATGAATTAATATAGAGCAGACACAGGAGAATAAATATGGTAAAAATAGTCGGAGCAGGACCGGGAGCGAAGGATTTAATTACAGTCAGAGGTATGCGTATGCTTAATGAAGCGGATGTAATTATATACGCAGGTTCACTTGTAAATGAGGAATTATTAGAGTATGCAAAGAAGGATTGTGAGATATATAACAGTGCATATATGAACCTCAGGGAAGTTATTGATGTGATTGTAAAAGCAGAGGGCGAGGGAAAGAATATAGTGCGCCTTCATACAGGAGATCCGTCATTATATGGTGCAATAAGAGAGCAGATTGAAGAACTTGCCAAATACGGAATTGCCTGTGAGATATGTCCTGGAGTGAGCAGTTTCCTTGCAGCTGCATCGGCAGTTAAGTGTGAGTATACAGTTCCAGATGTAGCACAGACGGTAATTATTACAAGAATGCCGGGCAGAACCCCGGTTCCGGATAATGAGAGCATAGCAAAGCTTGCACAGCACGGCACATCAATGGCGGTATTCTTAAGCTCATCACATTTAGAGGAACTTAAAGAAGAATTATATAAAGGAGCATTTACACCCGACACACCTTGTGCGTTATGTTATAAGGTAAGCTGGGAAGATGAAAAATGCATACGAACAACATTAAAGAATCTTGACAGTGAAGCAAAGAAAGCAGGTATCACAAGAACTGCACTTGTATTGGTCGGGGAATTTCTTGGAGATAAATATAATTTTTCTAAACTGTATGACCCAGAGTTCACTACGGAGTATAGAAAATGAGAACAATTATAATAACCTTCACACACGAGGGTATGAAGGCAGCAAAGAAAGCCCGTGAGGCAACGGATGGTGAAGTAATAATATACTGCCACCAAAGATGTGCAGATTCTTATAAGAATGAAGTGGTATCATTTGCGGCAGTTGGAAGTGTTATAAAGAGTGAGTTTGCAGTAAGTGACAGAATATTATTTGTGTGTGCTGTTGCAATAGCTGTAAGAACTATAGCACCATATCTTATAAGCAAGGTTACAGATCCGGCGGTGCTTGTTGAGGATGAGGGCGGAAAGTATCTTATATCACTTCTATCAGGTCATATTGGCGGAGCTAATGAGTGGTGCAGTAAGCTTGCTGTCAAAATAGGTGCAATGCCTGTAATTACTACAGCGACCGATGCAAGAGGAATGTTTGCAGTTGATATATTTGCCACGGAACATAATATGAGAATAGTTAATCCGGTTATGATAAAAGACATATCAGGCAGGATATTAAATAATGAGCCTGTAGGAATAACAGGAGATGATAAATATGAGGGATTGTTAAAAGAAACACAAGAACGCTGGCACGGACAGATTAAATATACCGATAACGGTAATAATGAGTATGAAAGCGGTGTACAGATAATTACAGGTAAACGCGACAAAAAAGTGTTTAAGCACACATTAAAACTTGTACCACAAGAGCTTGCAGTAGGAATTGGCTGTAAAAAAGGCAAGTCAGCACAAGAAATAGAGCAGGCTGTTGAGAAAGCATTTGATAAAGCAGGGCTTTTGCTGGAAGCAATTGCAGTTGTGGCTTCGGTTGACAGAAAAGCAGATGAAGCAGGAATAATTGAATTTGCAAGAAAATGGAAAGTGCCATATAAGACATATACGCCTGAATATTTAAGAGATGTTGAAGGTGACTTTGTATCTTCAGCTTTTGTTGAAGAACAGATAGGTGTAGGAAATGTATGTGAACGCAGTGCGGGTGCCGCGTCTTCTGGTGGAGAAAAGCTTGTAGGAAAGACAGCAGATAACGGAGTTACAGTAGCTATTTACAGAGTGGCACAGAAAAATAAGGAGTAGATTATGCTTAGGATAGTAGGTTTTGGAAGCGGAGCAAAAGATAATATGACACTGGAGGCATCAGCCGCAATAGCTGGTGCTGACCTGATAGTTGGATATACTACATATGTTGATATATTAAAGCAGTATTTTCCAGATAAAGAGTACTATTCAACTAATATGATGCAGGAGAGGGAACGCTGTCAGTATGCAATAGATACAGCTAAAGAAGGAAAAGAGGTAGTGCTTGTATGCAGTGGAGATAGCGGTATATATGGTATGGCAAGCCTTGTATATGAGCTTGCAGAGGATAATCTGGATATTAAGGTTATATCAGGTGTAACAGCCGCAAGCAGTGGTTCAGCCTGCCTTGGTGCACCATTGTCACACGATTTTGCGGTTATCAGCTTAAGTGACTGTATGACACCTTGGGAACTTATTAAGAAAAGAATAAAGGCGATGGCTGACAGCGATATGGTAATGTGCATATATAACCCATCAAGCCGCAGAAGAAGCGGATATTTAAGGGAAGCCTGCGATATTGTATTAAAGGTACAGTCACCGGATACAGTGTGCGGTTATGTAAGAAACATAGGAAGAGAGAACGAAACTACAGGAATTCTTACATTAAAGGAGCTTGCGGATTTTAAAGCGGATATGTTTACAACAATATACATAGGCAACAGCCATACTAAGGTAATTAATGGGAAAATGGTTACACCAAGAGGATATAAGGTTGTATGAGAAAGACGATAATGCTTTTTGCGGGGACAACAGAGGGCAGAAAGTTATGTGAATATCTTACAGGAAAGAACTGTGACACTTATGTATATGTAACGACTGAATATGGCAGGGAATTACTGCCGCAGGCTGATAATGTGCATATACATACTGGTAGAATGGATGAGGCTGATATGCTAAAGGAGTTAGAAGCTAAAAAGCCATATGTAGTTATTGATGCCACACACCCATATGCCATACAGGTTACACATAATATTAAAAATGTGTGTGACAGCAAGAACGTTTCTTATGTGAGGGTATTAAGGGAAGATAATGACAAAAAGCCAGAGTTTAAGTCAGATAACATTACATATGTTAAGTCAATAAAAGATGTAGTAGAACTACTTAACAGTGAACAGCATAATAGTAAAAATATTCTTATGACGACAGGCAGTAAGAACATACCAGAGTATGTCTATATTACAGATTATAAAGAGAGAGTATATTTAAGGCTTCTTCCTAATCCTGAAATGTTACAGAGTGCAATAGAGGCAGGGATTATGCCGTCACATTTAATAGGTATGCAGGGACCATTTTCACAGGAATTAAATGAGGCAGTAATAAGACAGTTTAATATAGGTGTTCTTGTGACAAAGGAGTCTGGCAGTAATGGCGGATATGAAGAAAAGGTGTCTGCCACAGAGAATACAGGCATTGACTGTATAGTAATAAAACGTCCAGTAGAAGAAAATGGAGTAAGCCTGCCAGAGCTTATTAAATATCTTAAGACAAAAGGGTTATAAAGCCTAAAAGCTATGTGGTTTTAGAGTTATAAAGTTTTAGGAAAATGGCTGTCTATAATGTTAATGAATTAAGGTGGAGTGAATAATGAAAAGGGTAATTATAGCTGGTGTGGGGCCGGGCAGTAAAAGCTGTCTTACAGAGGAAGCAAAGGAAGCAATTGATAATTCAGAGGTGCTGATTGGTTCTAAAAGGCTGATAGAAGAATACACAGATAAGAAGACATTTTATGCAGTAACAGCAAAAGACATAATAGATATTATTGATAATGAAAATGCCAATAACTATGTTGTGCTTATGTCAGGTGATACAGGCTTTTACAGCGGTGCAAAGAAGCTTGCAGAGGCACTTGCTGGAAAGTATGAATACAGCATTATGGCAGGTGTATCTTCTGTAATATATCTTGCGGCAAAGATAGGAAAGTCTTGGGAGAACGCAGCTTTTGTAAGCCTGCACGGTAAGAAACAAAGCTATATACCTGTAGTTTTACAAAATGAATTGACATATTTTCTGACACAGGGAAATGTATCACAGATATGCCAGGAGCTTTATAGGGCAGGACTTGGACAGGCACATATATGGATTGGTGAAAATCTTTCATATGATAATGAGAAGATAACTAATGGAAATGTGTCTGAATTTACTGAATATATTTCAGAAGGACTTACGGTATTGGCAGTTTATAATGAACATTCGCGTGCATTTTCAATAACAGGAATTGCTGACAGCAGTTTTATCCGTTCTGATGTGCCGATGACGAAAAGGGAAATCCGTGCAAGCGTTGTAAGCCGAATGGCGGTATCTAAGAATTCCTGCGTATATGATATAGGTGCAGGAACAGGCTCTGTCACAGTGGAGCTTGCACTTCACGCACTTTGCGGAACAGTGTATGCAGTTGAGAGGACAGAAGAGGGCTGTAGTCTTATAGCTAAAAATGCAGAAAAATTCGGACTTAATAATATAGAGATTATACACGGCAATGCGGCGGCTGTTATTGACAGTCTGCCAGTACCCGATAAAGTATTTATTGGTGGAAGCGGTGGAGAGTTAGAATACATTTTCAGCAGTATTCTTAAGAAAAATCCATATGTCCATATTGTGGTTACGGCAGTGACATTAGAAACACTTAACAATACTATTTCATTAATGGAAAAGAATGGTATGAATGTCCTTGATATAGTCCAGATTGCAGTGACAGAGGTAAAGAAAAGGGGCAGATATCATATGATGTCTGCGAATAATCCAGTATTTATTATAGAAGGAAGAGGTGCAAAGTGAGCCGTATAATGATAGCAGGGACAGGCAGTGGAAGTGGCAAGACAACAATTGTCTGCGGTCTATGCCAGTGTTTTAAAGATATGGGACTTAATATATCAGCGTTAAAATGCGGGCCTGATTATATAGATTCTATGTTTCATTCGCGTGTGTTAAATATGAGCACAGGTAATCTTGACAGCTGGTTTTGTGATAATGCAACAATAAAATATCTGCTTGCAGGTAAAGAGGATAAGAGTGATATAACTATTGTAGAGGGAGTTATGGGCTACTATGACGGACAGGGCTTTAGCACAAAGGGAAGTTCTTATGAGATAGCAGACATTACAGATACGCCGGTTATTCTTATAGTGAACTGCCGTGGAATGAGTAATTCAATCGGCGCAGTTGTAAAGGGTTATCTTGGATATGAAAAGAACAATAATATCAAAGGTGTAATCTTTAATAATCTTTCAGATAGGTTATATGGTAATGCCGCACGCATAGTTAAAGATATGGGGATAGAACCACTAGGCTATATGCCATATAAGAAAAATGCTGTGCTTGAAAGCCGTCATCTTGGTCTTGTGACCTCGGCAGAGGTGGAACATTTTCAGGAAAAAATCAACAGTATTGCAGAGCAGATGAGGGAAAGCGTTGATATAGAAGGAATACTTAGAATTGCAGAAAATGCTTCAAAGCTGGAAGCCATACATAAGAACATAGATAAAAAAGATGTAAGGATTGCAGTTGCAAAAGATGAAGCTTTCTGTTTTCTTTATGATGATAATATAGATTATCTAAGGCAGTGCGGTTGTGAGATAGTGTATTTTAGTCCACTTGCAGATAATAAGCTTCCGGATAATATAGACGGGTTGTTACTATATGGCGGTTATCCAGAGCTTCACGCCAAAGCGTTGTCAGAAAATGTATCAATGAGGAATGATATTGCAAAGAAGATAAAAGAAGGACTTCCCTGCATAGCAGAATGTGGAGGATTTCTTTATCTGCACGAATACTTAGAAACACCAGAAAAAGATAAATATCCTATGGCGGGAATTATAAAAGGAATGGGATATAATGCAGGAAGACTACAGCGTTTTGGCTATATGACGCTTACGGCAAAGAAAGATACACTGATTGCCTCTGCAAATGAAAGCTTTCGTGCACACGAATTCCACTATTGGAATAGTGACTGCCCTGGTGAAGATTATGAGATAAAGAAAGCTTCAGATAACAGTATAGCATCAGCCGGTTATGGAAGTGATACGTTGTATGCTGGATTTCCACATATATATTTCTATGGCAATGAACAGGTGGCATATAATTTCATAAATGCCTGTGTCCGCTATAGAAAGAATTATAAAAAATATAATGACAGGCTTGAAGGTCATGATATTAAAAGTTTTATTCCAGAATTAGGTTCTGATATTAAAAGTCTTATTCCAGAACTGTCAAAGATAAAGGCAAGCAGTAAAGATAGTGTACAAAAAGCACGTAGTCATTGGAATGGGATAGCAAAGCCACTGCACGGACTTGGACTTATGGAGGAAATAATAAGCCAGATAGCAGGAATCGAGCATACAGCAGATGTCAATATTGACAGACGTGCTGTTATTGTAATGTGTGCAGACAATGGCATAGTTGAAGAAAGTGTTACCCAGACAGGACAGGAGGTAACCGCGATAGTGAGCTGTAATATGGCAGACGGAATATCAAGTGTATGCAGAATGGCGGCATATGCCAATGCAGATGTTATTCCTGTGAATGTTGGAATTGCCATGGATACGCTTGAGGACGGAACAGATGTAGGAACTTATAAGGGGCTTGTCAATAAGAGGGTTATGTCTGGCACTAATAATTTCCTTAAAGAGCCGGCAATGTCAGAGGAACAGCTTATACAGGCTATATATGCAGGAATTACACAGGTTAAGGAGTGTAAGGAACAGAGGTATAATATTCTTGCAACAGGAGAGATGGGAATAGGCAATACAACCACAAGCACGGCACTTGCCTGCATACTTTTAAATCTTGAGCCACATATGGCAACAGGCAGAGGTGCAGGGCTTGATGATAAAGGTCTTAAGAAAAAGATAGAAGTTATTACCAGAGCTAAAGAAATGTATGGAAGCTGCCAGGACAATCCATTAACCCTTTTACAGAATATAGGCGGACTCGATATTGCAGGGCTTGTCGGAGTATATATTGGTTGTGCACTTTATGGAATACCTGTTGTTATAGATGGTGTTATCTCGGCAGTTGCGGCACTTATTGCAGTAAGGTTGAATAGTCAGATTGGTGATTACATAATAGCTTCACATCAGGGAAAAGAGCCTGCGATGAAAGCTATGCTTAACGAACTTGGAAGGAAGGCTGTTATACACGGAGAGCTTGCACTTGGAGAGGGAACAGGTGCGGTTATGATGTTTCCACTTCTTGATATGGCTTTGCAGGTGTACAGGGAAAATACTACATTTGATGATATACGCATAACTGCCTATGAGGATTACGAAAAATGTTGATTATGGTTACAGGAGTAAGCGGCAGTGGCAAGTCAGAATATGCCGAGCAGATAAGCTGTCAGCTTGCAAAGGACAATAAAAAATATTATGTGGCTACTATGTATCCATATGGAGAAGACGGCAGAAGCAGGGTTAAGAAGCACAAGCTGCAGCGTGATGGCAAAGGCTTTGAAACGATAGAGCAGTATCAGAATATAGGTGGTGCACTTAAAGGATGTAAAAGAGATACAAAACCGGTAGTATTGGTTGAGTGTATGTCTAATCTTCTTGCTAATGAATGCTTTGAAGAAAACGGACATCCAGATAATATATTTGCTGAATGTATGCAGTTGTATTCAGAGTGCAGTCACCTTGTAATTGTGACTAATGAAGTGTTTTCAGACGGGTGTGAATATGATGATAGCACAACTGATTATATAAGACGGCTTGGAGAGCTTAATGTAAAGCTTGCAAAGGCAGCAGACACAGTTGTTGAGGTTGTATACACTATTCCTGTAGTATTAAAGGGGGATATCAGTTATGTCGGTAATTAAATCATTGGTAATTGCATTTTCAATGTATTCTAAAATACCAATGCCGCATTTGGAATTAGAAGAAAAAGATATGAGATATGTAATGGGCTTCTTTCCGTTAGCAGGTCTTGTTATAGGTGCAGTCATATATGGCTGGGTGTATATCAGCGGTCTGCTAAATGTGCCGGATATCAGCAGGACACTTGTTCTTGTAGTAATTCCTGTACTGATAACAGGGGGAATACACATTGACGGCTATATGGATACAAGTGATGCACTTAATTCGTATGGCGACAGGGAGAAGAAGCTAGATATATTAAAGGATTCGCATATTGGAGCATTTGCAGTTATAAGATTGCTTATGTATTCTGCGGTATATTATGCGGCGGCATATATTATTGTGCAGAAGCCAGATAATATGAGACTTTTGCTTCTGGCACTTACGTTTTATCTGTCAAGAATTATAAGTGGTCTGGCAGCAGTTAATTTCCGAGGAGCAAGAAACAATGGAATGTTGTATACATTTACAAGTGCAACAGCAGTAAAATGTGTAAATGTAATGCTTGCGGTACAGTTAATTATATGTGTTATACTTATGTGCCTTTGCAGTGTTACAGGTGCTGTTGTAGTTATCGTTGTGGCATTCGTGGTTTTATTGTATTACAGATATATGGCATATAAGCAGTTCGGTGGAGTGACGGGCGACCTTTCAGGGTATCTGCTATGTGTAAGTGAACTGTGTATGACAATAGCTGTTGCTGTTATAGCATTGTTTTAGTGAATAAAAATGTGCACAGAAACGAGGAATAATATGGAATTATATTTTGGCGGAGCTTATCAGGGAAAGCTTGATTATGTATGTGGCAGGAAAAATATAGTTAAAGAATTGTGTGGTAATGCAGAAGATACAACGAGTAATGTATATTCAGAAGATGATAAGTACATTAAAAATAAAATATGCAATAATAATATAGCTGATGGAGCATATTGCAGTATTGAAGATATAAAAAATGCCTGTATATTAAATCATTTTCATCTGCTTATAAAAAGACTGCTTAAAGATGGGAAATGTACAGATACGCTTATAGATACCATTTATGCTGGCAATCCATCAATTATAATAATATGCGATGAGATTGGCAGTGGCATAGTTCCTTTGAAAAAGGAGGACAGAATATACCGTGAAACAGTTGGGCGTATGCTTTGCAGGGCTGTAAAAAAGGCTGACAGGGTAGAGCGTATAGCGTGTGGCATGGGACAATGCCTGAAAGGTGAATAATATGAAGATTGTATTAATCAGACATGGTGCAACAGCAGGTAATATCAAAAAAAGGTATATAGGCATAACTGATGAGGACTTATGTGCTTCTGGGATTGAGAGCATACATAATAATATTAAGGCAGGTTATTACCAAGAGGTACAGGCAGTATATGTAAGTCCTATGAAAAGGTGCAGGCAGACGGCAGAGCTTATATATCCTAAATATAAACAGCATATAGTGCCAGATTTCAGGGAATGTGATTTTGGCATATTTGAAGGAAAGAATTATAAAGAACTTTCTGGCAATGAGCAGTACCAGAGATGGATTGACAGTAATGCAACGATACCATTTCCACAAGGAGAAGATGTTGCGGATTTTAAGAAAAGAAGTGTTAAGGGCTGGTATGATATGATTAAACAATGCCGTTTATTGAATTATTCGGACATTGCATGTGTAATTCACGGAGGCACAATAATGTCAGTAATGTCAGAGATATATGGTGGTGGCTATTATGATTATCATTGTGGCAATGGTGATGGGTATATATGTGATGTGGCTTTAGATGGAAGCATTAATAATTATACAGAACTTTTACGTTATGAGTAAAAATATGCGTATTCTATGAGTAAAGATATGTATTTATCCTGAGTAAAATATGTGTTTGTTATAAATAAATATGTGTGTCTATTATATGTTAAAGTATGAGTTTATTCTGAGTAATAGCGTGTGAAGGAATGAGGAGTTTATGAATTTATTTATATGCCAGACAATAGCAATTGGCTGTGGTTATATACTGGATCTGCTTATTGGCGACCCTCACTGGATGTATCATCCGGTACGCCTTATAGGTAATCTTATTTCGTTGTTAGAAAGTATTTTATTAAAAGAAAAAGATACATCTGCTAAGAAGTACAGAAAGGGTATGGTACTTGCAATATTAACGCCGTTAATAACGGGTATTGTTATTGTATCTATTCTGGTTGTTGGTTATCATATTAATATGATACTTGGGTGCGTGATTGAAACAATAATGTGTTATCAGATATTGGCAGTAAAATCGCTCAAAGTAGAAAGTATGAAGGTATATTACGCTTTGGATAAAGAAGGGTTACAGAAGGCACGTAATGCCGTTGCAATGATAGTCGGCAGGGATACGAAACAGCTTGATGAACACGGCGTTGTAAGGGCGGCTGTTGAAACTGTCGCAGAGAATACATCAGACGGAGTTATTGCACCATTATTTTATATGATGTTATTCGGGGCAGTTGGCGGTTTTGTATATAAGGCTGTTAATACAATGGATTCAATGATAGGTTATAAGAATGATAAATATTTGTACTTTGGAAGATTTGCGGCGAAGTTAGATGATGTTGTGAACTTTATTCCGGCAAGAATAGGCGGCTGTCTTATGGTTGTGTCAGCAGGAATTGCACAGCTTGCAGAAAAATGTAATACAAAGGATAAAACAAATTCACACTATAGTATAGGGAATGCGTGGAAGATATTTAAAAGTGACAGAAAAAAGCACAGCAGTCCTAATGCCGCCCAGACAGAGTCAGCCTGTGCAGGAGCTTTAAAAGTAGCATTATCAGGCGATAATTATTATTTTGGAAAGCTTGTGCATAAGCCACAGATAGGAGAGGCAATACGTCCGCTGGAAGCTGGTGATATAGGAAGAAGTAATATTTTATTATATATTACTGCATTTCTTATGGTAATTATTGTGTTATTAATAAGATTGATAATAATGTTGGCAGTCAGATAATTATATTTTAATCAGATTGGCATATTGATACGGGGATTGCATACTGATAAAGAGATTGTCAGGCAGATGAGAGGTTACAGCTATGGAACAGCAGATGCACGGTGGAAATATATATGATAAAAATATATACAACAAAGAAATAACACTTGATTATTCGGTTAATATTAACCCTTTAGGAATGCCGCAGGAAGTGTGTAATGCGATTACGCAGGATATTGGTGGTTATCAGACATATCCAGACATTAAGTATACGGCATTAAGAAATGCAATTGCCAGCAAAGAGAGTATTAATGCAGATAACATTTATAAGGTTAATATTAATGCTAGGAATATACTCTGTGGTAATGGTGCTTCAGAACTTATAATGGCAGTTGTAAGGGCTGTACATCCTAAAGAATGTGCTGTTGCAGCCCCTTCATTTTCAGGCTATGAGCGTGCAGTTAAGGCGTATGGAGCAGGGATTGTATATTATGAGCTTGACAGTAATAATGGCTTTAGCTATGAATATGTAAGTGGACGATTAGAACAGCTTGATGTCCAGTTATGTTTTATATGCAATCCGAACAATCCAACAGGGAATATTATACCTGAAAATATTCTTATCAATATATTAGACATATGCAGAAGAAGAAATATTATAGTTGTTGCGGATGAGTGCTTTTTAAGATTTAACCGTAATTATGAGAAGATAAGCTGTAAACGTTTTCTAAAAGATTATAATAATCTTGTAATAATAAATGCGTATACCAAGTTCTATGCAATGGCAGGAATAAGGCTTGGATATCTCATGAGTTATAATGATGAATTAATCGACAACATATCTTTACAGCTTCCAGAGTGGAATATATCAACAGTGGCACAGCGTGCAGGAATTGCGGCATTTAAGGATAAAGATTACGAGGGGCACACATATAGGCTTATCGAGAAGGAGCGGGAATTTCTTACAGATAAATTATCGGCTATGGAATGTATCGTATATCCGTCTGTGGCAGACTATATAACTTTCAGGCTTCCGTCAGATAAGGCTGGCTGTCAGCTGCAGGATGAATTATTAAAAAATGGAATTCTTATCCGTTCGTGTCAAAGCTACCGCAATATGCCGCCAGACTGCTACCGCATAGCAGTAAAGAAGCATACAGATAATGAAATTCTTATTGATTTCATAAGCGATATATTGACAAAATGTATAATATAGATTAAGAATAGATAATTGCAAAGTGGCAATATATCCATAGATATCAATAACGGACAAATTATTATATATAAATATTATAATAAAGTTAATTAGGATAGGAATTTAACATAGATAACAGGGAAGGTGCAGTGATTATGGCAAGAAATCTGATGATTCAGGGAACGATGTCCAATGCAGGAAAGAGCATTATAACAGCAGGAATATTAAGAGTGTTAAAACAGGATGGCTACAGTGTAGCACCATTTAAGTCACAGAATATGGCACTTAATTCATATATAACAGCCGATGGTCTGGAGATGGGAAGGGCACAGGTTATGCAGGCAGAGGCGGCTGGGATATCCCCTTGTGTAGAGATGAATCCTATACTTTTAAAACCGACAAGTGATGTTGGTTCTCAGGTAATTGTAAATGGAATACCATTAAAGAATATGCCGGCTAAAGAATATTTCCAGTACAAAAAGCAGCTTATTCCAGATATATTAGAAGCGTATAATAAGCTTGCCAGTGCGTATGATATTATTGTTCTTGAGGGTGCAGGCAGTCCGGCAGAGATTAACCTTAAAAAAGATGATATTGTTAATATGGGAATGGCAAAGCTTGTAGATGCACCGGTTCTACTTGTAGGTGATATTGACAGAGGTGGTGTATTTGCACAGCTTGTTGGAACAATTATGCTGTTAGAGGAAGAAGAACGCAGGCGTGTAAAAGGTCTTGTTATGAATAAGTTCCGTGGAGATAAGAGAATATTAGAGCCGGGCATAAAACAGTTATATGATATATGTCCAATTCCAGTTGCAGGTGTAATTCCTTATGTTAAGCTTGATATTGATGATGAGGACAGCCTTGCTTCACGAATTGAGCCGTCAGCCTGCAATGAACATATGCCAGGTGAGCAGTTCGACATAGTAGTAATACGTGTGCCTCACATTTCTAATTTTACGGATTTTAATGCACTTGAGCGTATTGAAGAGGTCAATCTGCGTTATGCAGATAAGGCAGAACAGATTGGGAATCCTGACCTCATAATTCTTCCGGGAAGCAAGAATACAATTAATGATTTAAAATGGCTCCGTAAAAATGGAATAGAAGCACAGATTATAAAATGCTCCAGACAGGAAGTTCCAGTATTTGGAATATGCGGTGGCTTTCAGATGTTAGGAAATGTCATTGATGATTCGTGTGGTGCAGAAACTGGAGAAGTTGTAGCAGGAATGGGACTGCTTCCAGTAACAACCACATTTTCAAAGAATAAACACCGTACAAGAGTGCAGGGGATAACTTGTATACAATCTGGAATGTGGGAAATGCTTGGGCAGAAGAAATGTACAGGCTATGAAATACATATGGGCGAAAGTACAATAAGTGAAGATGGTGCGAATCCATTTGCAAGAATATTCAATACTGTTGATAAGACTGAATATATGGATGGCTGTGTACGAGGGAATATAGCTGGAACTTATATGCATGGGATATTCGATGGACAGGAATTCTGCGACAGCTTTATTAATATGCTCTGTGCAAGGCGTGGTATTACATCAAAGAGTGGTGTCAGAATAAGCTTTGAGGAATACAAGCAGAGAGAATATGATAAGCTGGCAGATGCAATCCGTGAGAATATGGATATGAAGTATATATATGAAATTATTGGTTAAAGCTAAATTGAATAAAATGTATAATGTTTAATAAAGGTGTATTATTTTGAAGAATTAATACACCTTTTATTGTACATAAGATGCATATACATGGCATCCTGGGTACGGACAGCATTATGTTCTGCGATAGCCTCTGCTATTTCGCGATGAGTTTCGATGGTTTCAGTTTTAAGGATGTTGCCGGTTGTTTCAACAAAAAGAGGGATAGAGCTGTTTATTATTGGGTATTGACAGAAATTAATGACAAGAGTATAATGCAAAATGACAAAAGAAGTTGTCATTATAACAATGAAGGTTGTCAAATTGATAATAAAAGTTGTCATATGGAGGTGTGGTATGATACTGCGAAATCGTCTGAAGGAACGCAGGGCTGCGCTAGGTGTCAATCAGCAGGAGATGGGAAGACTGTGCGGAGTGTCAAGGCAGACAATCAGTCTTATAGAAAGGGGCGATTATTCGCCATCAGTCAATCTTGCATTAACGATTGCAAAAGTATGCGGAGTTACCGTGGAAGAAGTATTTTATTTACAGGAGGAAGATAATGATGGGAAATGAAGAAATTAAGAAAGCAAACAGAAAGGCGCTGCCTAAGTTCATACTGCTTTGTATTATAGGAGCTGTAATCGGAGGTATAACTGGGTATCTTGTTGGAGCAAATGGAATTGATACAATGTCAGGAAATTTTAAAGCCGTAGTTAGCGGTTATATAGTATTAACTGCACCCTGGATTATGCTTGCTATTGCAGTTATAATTCCTATAGTGTTAGTGCCATACTACAAGAAGGCTAAGAAGCAGCTATCACAGTGGGATGGTGAAGATGAAGAAGTATCAGATAGTGTCGAAGAGAAGCTTTCTATAATTCAATGGGTTTCAAGTGGGGCGCTTATAATTTCATATTTTCTTATTGCGGCATCATATTCAGGTGGTACAGCAATGTTTGAAAACGTTAACAATATGATAGGATTAACTGTCAGCATTGCAGCATTTTTAGGAATTATGGCAGAGACTGTTATTATACAGCAGAAAAGTGTTGACTGTGTAAAGATAATGAATCCTGAAAAGACGGCATCGGTATATGATATGAAGTTCCAGAAGAAATGGCTTGAAACCTGTGATGAAGCAGAGAAGATTATAGTTGGGAAATGTGCATTTAAAGCATTTAATATAACGAATAGTATGTGCAGTGTACTTGCAGTTGTTCTTGCAATCAGTGCGCTTATGTTTGGAATTGGTTTTCTTCCTTCATTTGTTGTATGCCTTATCTGGATAGTTAATATGTCAATATATTGCAAAGAATGTCTGAAATATTCAAAAGTTGGTAACAAGATTATGTAGATAAATATTTTCGGAAAATGGATGTAAGGAATTAAATGCGTAGCTGGACGTGGTTACTATCAGGAAGAAGGAAAAGAGGCTGCAGATTTGTAAGACATGAACCCAGTGTTTTAGCGGCTTATAGCACGTATAAAGATCTGTTTTTGAATTTTTTGAAATTTTTTCAAAAATTTTTCAAAAAAGTGCTTGACGAATTACACTGGGTCGTGTATTATAATGAAGTGCTTTGCGATAGCAACTAACACAAAGCAAGACTTAAGATGTGGCTTATTGGTCAAGTGGTTAAGACGTCGCCCTCTCACGGCGAAGACAGGGGTTCGACTCCCCTATAAGCTATTCTGCGTTATAATTGATTCGAAAGAGTGGACTTTATGTCCACTCTTTCGTTTTTGCAATATAATTATTGTTTGATTAATGCAGAATGAAAACTGAATATTATTAAAAGAAAGAGGTAGTAATGGGTAAGAGAGAAGATTATGAAGCTAAGACAGAAAAGCTTATAATGCCGATTGTTGAAGCCAATAATGTAGAACTTTTTGATGTTGATTATATTAAAGAGGGTCAGGACTGGTATCTGCGCGTCTACATAGATAAAGAAGGTGGAGTTACAATTGATGACTGTCAGGCTGTAAGCAGAGCTTTTAATGAGATACTTGATAAGGAGAACTATATTACTGACCAGTACATTTTTGAAGTGAGTTCACCGGGACTTACAAGACCTTTAAAGAAAGAGAAGGATTATGCAAAGAGTATTGGGAAACTTATAGATATTAAGCTTTACAAAGCTGTTGAAGGCATAAAGGAATATACAGGCATTCTTAAGGAATACGATAAAGACAACATTACAATAGAGGTTGATGATAATCTTATAAAGATTGAGAGAAGCAATCTTGCAATGATTAGATGGGCATATGTTGAATAGATATATAACTAAAGTTGTTAATAATGGAGGATAAGAAGATGAATAAAGAATTGATACTTGCGATTGAAGCCTTAGAAAAAGAAAATGGAATCGACAAAGAGATTATGTTTGATGCCATTGAAAAGTCATTAATGGACGAATATAAGGCTGAATTTGACAAGGCAGATAATGGCAGGGTTGTACTTGACAGAAGAACAGGTGATTTCCACATTTATTCAGACAGAACTGTAGTTGAAGAAGTAGAAGTTCCAGAGTTCCTTGATACTAAGAAAGGAAAGTATGTATCTGGTACAGAAATAGCACTTGTTGATGCAAGAAAGATTAAGCCGGGATGTCAGCTTGGTGATGTTATTACTATAGAAGTAAAGTCAGAAGAATTCTCAAGAAAAGCAGCTAAGAATGCCAAGAATACAATTGTTCAGACTATAAGAGAACAGGAAAAGAATGCACTCTACAACGAGCTTCACGCCAAGGAGAAGGAAATTGTTACAGGTGTTGTACAGAGAATTAACGACAACGGTGATATGACTATTGACATAGGAAGAACACAGGCGGTTCTTAAGGCAGATGATAACTTTAAGGATAAGCAGTTCAAATGCGGAGAAAGAATCAAGGTATATGTTGCAAGTGTAAGCAACAGAGAAAGAAGCGGTTTATCAGTTAAGATTTCAAGAAAGTCACAGGAACTTGTAAAGAAACTTTTTGAAGAAGAAGTTACAGAGATTAAAGATGGTACAGTTGAGATTATGGCTATCGCAAGAGAAGCAGGTTCAAGAACTAAGATGGCTGTAAGAGCTAATGTTCCTCATGTGGATCCAGTAGGTGCATGCGTAGGTATTAATGGTGCGAGAGTTAAGAATATCGTTAATGAACTTGGTAATGAACAGATTGATATTGTTGAGTGGGATGACAATCCTGCCCAGTTAATTGTTAATGCTTTAAGCCCTGCAAAGGTTGTATCAGCAGTAGCAGATGAAGAAGAGAAGAAGGCTAAGATAATTGTTTCAGAACAGCAGTTATCACTTGCAATCGGTAAGTCGGGACAGAATGTAAGACTTGCAGCTAAGCTTACAGGTTACGGAATTGATATTAAGAGCGAAGCTGATCCAGAAGCATTTGCTGATATGGATAAAGACAACGCAGAAATCGTATATGGTGAAGACAGTGAAGGATATGATGACAATCAGGCAGATAATGTAATGTCATTGGATGAAGACTATAACGAAGATGCAGCCTCTGACACAGAAGTTGTAGAAGAATAATATTATTGGAGAGTGATAGTTTGGCAGCAGTAAAGAAGATTCCACAAAGACAGTGTATAGGTTGTAATGAGATGAAAGACAAAAAGCAGCTTATACGGATATTAAAGACTCAGGATGAACAGATAATAATAGATACAACAGGCAAGAAGAACGGAAGAGGGGCGTATATATGTCCTGACGCAGAGTGTCTTAAGAAAGCAAGAAAGTCAAGAGGACTTGAAAGAGCTTTTAAGATGGCTGTTGATGCATCTGTTTATGATGAGTTAGAAAAGGAGATGAATAATCTTGGACAATAAAAGAGCATTATCAATGATAGGTCTTGCACAGAAGGCTGGAAAAGTAGCAAGCGGTGAGTTCTCTACTGAAAAGGCTGTAAAAGAGCATAAGGCATATATGGTAATAGTAGCAGATGATTCATCTGATAATACCAAAAAGAATTTTAAGAATATGTGTGAATATTATAAAGTGCCAGTGTATTTCTTTAGCAATAAGGATGACTTAGGGCATGCTATAGGTAAAGAATTCAGAGCATCACTCGCAATCCTTGATAAAGGGTTTAAGAATAGTATTGAGAAACATTTTAAACAAGATTAGAGATAATCGGTGTAAATAATACAGAAATATTATTCCTGTATTGGAAAAGAGGTTAAATGGCAAATATGAGAGTTCATGAGTTGGCGAAAGAATTAAATATTTCATCAAAAGCGATAACTGATATTTTAAGTAATGCTGACAAGAAATATACAGCTATGAGCGGACTAGGTGAAAGTGAAATAAACAGTGTAAAGAGCAAGTTTACAAAAGCAGCTGGAAATACAGCTAATAAATCAGAACCTAAAAAGGCAGAAGAAAAACAAGTGAAATCAGAGGAGAATAAGAATATTAAGGCACAGGATAAGACTGGTAATAAGTCAGAACAGAATACACAGGATACTAAAGCGGCAAACACATCTAAGGATGTAGATAAGAAGCACATTTCTCAGGTGTACTTCCCACAGAACAGCCAGAAGACTGATTCAAGAGATAGAAATAATAATAGAGATAATAACCAGAATAGAAATAACAGAGATGGTTATAGAAATGACCGTAATAATGGCGGTTATAGAAATGATAGAAACAATGATCGCAATGGCAGTTACCAGAACAGGGACAATAACGGCCAGAACAGAGATGGTTATAGAAATGACCG
>OGFQ01000801.1_pt1 | contig 18516 bp, 14 predicted proteins | sample 1570961 | NCBI WGS metagenome assembly OGFQ01 (sample SAMEA2582022, study PRJEB24529) | metagenome | biome: Human gut stool | place: China | collected 2011
GAGTTAAATTTATCTTTCAAACTCTCTGCATCTTTCTTTGCCTCTGCCTTCATCCGCTCGTTCCACAGAATCCTCTTAATTTCCTGCTGTGCCTCCCTGGAAATGCCCGGCTCTGCATAATAGGTTTCTCTCTTTCGTGCCGGATTTTCTTCCGTGGTACTTCTGGCAATATTAAGTTCCCTCGGAGCATCAATGAGCAGCCTTGCGTGATTTCCTGAACCACCTACATAGACCACACGGATGTTATCACCAATGTTTACATATTGCCCCTGTTTCAATGAAAGTTTCAGCATTTTGTTACCTCCATGTATGTATTCCATACCCTGTTTCCTCGGGTATGTCCTGCGCATTTTCTTACGCATCTGCATTTTTATAAAATGCTTCTTTTCTTTTTATTTCAAAAATGCGACAATGTTTTATAGAATGTTGCATTTTTATCTACACCTAATATATCGGACGATGGAAGCATTCCTTAACCCCTGAAAAGAAAATATTTAAAATTTTCTTTTCGGTTATATTTTTGCTGGCATAGAACGCAATGCTGCCTCATATTCCTCAAGAGAATATTTTCTTAAAATTTGTTCTTTTGTCAATCCAAGATCCATCATATTTTGAATTGCATCGAGTCTTTCTTCGCGTTTGCCTTCAAGTCTGCCTTTTGCTTTTCCACGAGCTTCCCCTAGTTCCAGCAATTCCTCCGACTGTAATTTTAAAATCTTGCCACCCATAACATCACCCAATCCTTTCCTAATGGTATTGTTTTTTGGAATGATATAATCTGCAATCTGTTCAATCAGAACAATCATATCCATATAAAGATGTGATTTATTTTCTTTTTCTGCTGTTTCTTCAAGTCTTCGGTTAATTTCACGGAAATCAGCTAACAATTGTTGTAACTTTCTGGTATCCATCCCGTTGTGCTTCAAAAAGTGCTCATACCGTAAAATATGATACGGTAGCAAAATCAGCAGCCGTTTCTCAAAAATGCGGTCAACGGTATACTTTTTTGCCTGTAAAATTGGAACACGGTAGCGCATTTTTTGTCCATCCGCAAACTTCACGACCGCTTCGTGATAGTCGGGGAGATCACGGTGGTTACGGATATAGAGAACGCAGGACTGTGGAAATTCAATTTCCCAGATTTCGTCATTTTCATAAGAAGCGTGCTCGATCGCAATCGAAATATCATACTCGAACATTCGTATAACCATCGTTTTGTCTTTCGAGGACTGGCATTCCAGATGATAAATGTGATTGCCAATCTGGATAATAGAATCTGTAATCACAGTGCCATATTTTTCATAATGTTCGTTCCGCAACTGTTCAAAATGTTCTTCTTCACTGTAAGAAGTGTGGAATACTTCATTGATCAGAGGAATCAGAAGCTGTGGCATTTTCTGAGCAATTGTTCGGAAAACATCATCAAAAATGGTGCTGTGATCGGTTGCTTCATCGTTGGCATCTGGCAGTGAAGCTGTCAGAATGTCAGATTTCTCCATGTGGTATCCTGCCTTTCCTTTAGTATATATCATAAACGTCTGTTTTTACAATATGAAAAAATAAGAAACAGCTCTGCTATGACACGTTTATGAAATTTTAATTCCAATTGTGATTTATGAGCGAAATGCTCCCCATGATTGCTGCGTGCTGCCTTTTCTGGCAACAATGCTCTGGCATCAGATTTGGAATATAGATATTTATTGAAAATAGAATAACGCATTTTATGATAAAAGTCAAACATTTTATGAAAGAGAACGCTTTGTATAGGGTATCGCAACAAAGCATTCCCCGAACGTTTTACAGATTAATATTCAGATAAACAAGATCCTTTTCGTCCTGTTCAATTCCAAGGTAACGTTTCGTGATATGAAACGAAGAATGGTTAAAGACATTCATTAAAAGTGCTGGCTGGATGCCTTCCTGCCACGCATAGTAGCCAAAGGTTTTCCGGAGAGAATGACAGCTGATGGATTCGTCACTTGTTGTGTGTGCTGCGTCTTCTTTTATGATGCGGTAAGCCTGAGAGCGGCTGAGCGGTTTATATGGATTTGTCCGCTTAGAAAAAACATATTCTTCCGGAGCAGGAGTTCTTTCCACGAAATACAGATATAGCGCTTTTTTGGCATTCTGATTGATTGCAATACAATTCCTTTTTCCCGTTTTATGTTCCCATACCAGAAGATGATCGCGAAAACAATTCTTTTTGAAATCATACACATTTTTCCAGCGAAGATTTAATAGATCGCTGATTCTCAGTGCAGTGTTTAATCCCAATACAACTAAAGTATAATTTCGCAAATGCGGTTTTACCTGCTTGTAGTATGAACTGAAATTCTGCAGTTCCTGTCGGTTTCGGATCGGTTGTGTTGTTCCCATAAAAATTACTCCTTTCAAGCCAAAAATAAAATGCTTTTGTGACATAAAATGCAACATTCTATAAAAGAATGTTGCATTTTTTATTAATTGTACACCAGTGCCGCCCATTTTATACATTTATAAAAAAGAACGGTTCCCAACTTACCGTCAGAAACCGTTCTTTTTGTTATTATTTTTTGATAGCATCCTCAAAGGCTTTACGCACATCATCATTATGATTGGTAATGATAAGCACCGCATACTGCCCTTCTGTAAAGATCAAGCCGTCCTGAATCCTGCTGACCTGCTTTGGCTCATAGGACTGCAGCAGATTATATCGATCCTGCTGATGCTTTGTCAGACTTTCTTTTGCCTCGTCCACATCTGCTTTATCTTTCACCGCGATTACAACAATTTCATCTGCTTTGTGTCCATCCGAGGAATAACTTACAAAATAACTGTCTACCTTTTTATATTCCATATCAGAAATATGGGAAAAATTGTCCTCTGCATCTTTTTCTGTACTGCTTGCATTAAGCATCTCCGGAAGATCCGGATCTGCAGCCTCCATCGCTGTACGCAAGTCATACATACTGACCGTATTTTGCGCGTTTTTCCCAGAACCGCACCCGGCACACGCAATCAGTAATGTAAGTACAGACACCAGACAGATGCCTTTTTTTATTTTTTCCATTCGATTAATTTTCCTCCACTGCTTCCTCGGTACTGAATGTTGCGCCGTTTGCTGCGGCTTCATTCATCGTCATATCTGCGCCACCGATGATCTGTTCTTCTGTTGACACTCCCATATCACCGTTGTTCATCGGAGTCAGCCCTTCAAATGCTTTCTGAACTGCCTTGTCTATCTTCTGCTGCTCCTTCTCGCTGATATTCTGACTTGTATTGTCCGTGTTATATCCCGGCATGGTAACATTAAATAAATATCCTTTTCCATCCGGATCCTGAATCCAGTTGTAAGTTCCCAGACTGTATGGCATATCCTTATAGCTTCCGGACATCAGGAAATTGTCAATGGCAGAAGCTATGGCATTTGCCACCTGCGCTTTTTCCTCTGTAATATCCTCTTTAAACGCAACCATGACCCCACCAAGCTTTTTGTCCATGGCAGCACGCAAGGCTTTCGGCAGATCATATATACTGTCCACTGTTTTCTTGTTCTGGTATGCCATATTGTACTTTAATGAGCTGGCTGCCGGGAAGTAATCGCGATCCCAGCTCTGGGACTGTCCATACATGGCATCCGTCACATTAAAGTTCGCATAATTTCCATTTCCTGCATCGGAATAAATATCGGTAATGTACCAGTCTCCGTCAATTTTTACCACATCCCAGCTATGGAATTTTTCTGTATTATGTTCCACTTTACATTCAATTCCCATCATCTGCATGAACATGCGGAATGTCGTCGCGTAACCGACACATACGGCATTGTGGTATTTTAACACCCCATATGGATTATCACAGTCTTCCTGTGTACTCGGAATAACGGTCAGGGCACCGGAATCCTGCTGCAGTTTTTTGGTCATCCAGTCATACACGGCCTTTTCTTTTTCAAAATCAGACATGCTGTCCTTGATCTTCATATCCTTGATCGCTTTTTTTGCCATATCAAGGGTTTCTTTTTCTTTATCCGTCAGCTTAGAAGTGTCTCCGGATTTGTAAGCATCCGAAATATTTGTTGTTGGTTTAATTTCATAATTTTCCGCAATTTTTACATAATCTTCGGTTGTCTCCGGATTTTCTTCCTTCTTCTGCTCGGCTATGTAGGATTTTAGAGTTACCAGATTAAATGCGGAAATCGTGGTACTTCCTACAACACCGGCTGCCAGTACCACCGCAACGACTCCTTTCCACGCCCCGTTCTTTTTCTTCTTTGGTTCTTCCGGCTGTACGGAATTACTTTTTACACTTTCATAGGTTTCCATAATTTATTCGCCTTTCTTCCTTTTTCTTTATGCTATCAACAGAATTATTTTTCTGTGCTTCCTAATTATAGCAATAAAAAAGCGAAAAATACGAATCTTTAAAGAAATTTAAACAAATATTAAGATACCCAAAAACAGGGACTTCCTTTTGAAAGTCCCTGTCGTGCCTGATAATTTTTACATAATATCTTCTTCTATATGTTCCCGTCCCTGCGCAATGATTCTTCTTACATGCTCATCCGCCAGCGAATAAAATACAGATTTTCCCTCTCTGCGGCTTTTTACCAGTTTGTTCTGTTTTAAAATCCGAAGCTGATGGGAAATGGCAGACTGCGTCATCGACAATACTGCCGCCAGATCACAGACACATACTTCGGCTTCAAACAACACAAACAAAATCCGGATACGGGTAGAATCTCCAAATACCTTGAACAATTCTGCCAGATCATACAATTCTGTTTCTTCTGGCATCGTATCATGGACGATCTTCAACAGATCCGGATGTACTTTGTTCTCACTGCAACATTCTATCTTTTCTCTTTCCATGAGTTTCTCCTCTCCGCCGGAAAATGGATAACCGCAACATTATAACTTCTTTACAAACAATGCGCGGATCGCATTTAATACTGCAATCACCATAACTCCGACATCTGCAAAAATCGCCATCCACATATTTGCAATACCAATCGTTCCGAGGAACAGGCAGATCAGTTTGATTCCGATTGCAAAGTAAATATTTTCATATACAATGCGCATACATTTCCGGGCAATCCTTATTGCTTTGGAAATCTTGATCGGATCATCATCCATCAGGACAATATCCGCAGCCTCAATCGCTGCATCCGATCCAAGTGCCCCCATCGCGATACCTACATCCACGCGGGAAAGTACCGGTGCATCGTTAATTCCATCCCCGACAAAGGCAACCGTGGATTTCTCCGGCTTATTCTGTAATAATTGTTCCACCCGTGCCACTTTATCTGCCGGAAGCAGCTGGGAATGAACTTCCGTAATACCAACTTCTTTTGCTACCTGCTGTGCCACACGGTCATCGTCTCCTGTCAGCATCACAAGACGCTGCACACCGGAATACTTAAGCGACTGCATTGCCTCTGCGGCATGTGGTTTGATCACATCTGCGATCAGAATATGCCCCGCATAGTTTCCGTCAATGGCAAGATGGACGATCGTTCCGGTGCAACTGCACTCGCGGTAAGCAATGCCTTCTTTTTTCATCAGCTTGTTATTTCCGGCGGCAACCTTATGCCCATCGACTATGGCAATCACTCCGTGTCCGCCAATTTCCTGCACATCGCTCACACGCTCCATGTCCAGTTTCTTTCCATATGCTTTCTGCAAACTGATACTGATCGGGTGTGTGCTGTGACACTCGGCAAGTGCCGCATATTCTAACAATTCTTCTTCCTTTTTTGTATAAACCGGATGTCCGGATTTTACCGGGCAGCTCTCAGCGTCACAGGTATCACTGTGGATTCCACAGACTTCAAATACGCCCTGTGTGATCGTGCCTGTTTTATCAAATACAACGGTTTTGGTGGCTGCAAGTGCCTCCAGATAGTTGGAGCCTTTGACAAGAACACCTGCGGCACTGGCTCCTCCGATTCCGGCAAAGAAACTCAGTGGAATACTAATGACAAGCGCACACGGACAACTGATAACAAGGAATGTCAGGGCACGGTAAATCCAGGTTCCCCACTCTGCCGGAAGTCCCATAAAAAGCATTCTTACAATTGGTGGCAGAAATGCAAGCGCCAGTGCACCGTAGCAGACTGCCGGGGTATAATAGTGTGCAAATCTTGAAATAAAATTCTCGGAGCGTGATTTTTTAGAGCTTGCATTTTCAACCAGATCAAGGATTTTTGACACTGTAGATTCCCCGAATTCACGGGTGGTACGGATCTTTAACAAGCCGGACAGGTTAATACATCCGCTGACGATTTCTTCTCCAACAGCCACTTCACGCGGTACACTTTCTCCGGTCAAGGCACTGGTATTTAAAGAAGAATGTCCTTCTACTACCACGCCATCAATCGGCACTTTTTCTCCTGGCTGAACGATAATCACGGTACCGATCTCCACCTCATCCGGATCAACTTTTTCCATCTGTCCGTCTTTTTCGATATTTGCATAATCCGGACGGATATCCATCAGATCGCTGATGTTCCGGCGGCTTTTGCCAACGGCATAGCTTTGGAACAATTCTCCGATCTGGTAGAACAACATAACTGCAACGCCCTCTTTATAATCTCCCAGCGCGATCGCACCTACGGTTGCGACTGCCATCAGAAAATTTTCGTCAAAGACCTGCTTGTTGCAGATGCCTTTCCAGGCTTTTTTTAAAATATCATAACCGATCACAAGGTATGGAATCAGATAAAGGACAAATTCAAGTACCTTCGGAATGGAAACAAAGTTCCCTGCTACCGCAAATGCAATTATTAAAATAGCAGATAAAATAATCCGTTTTAATACTTTTTTCTGTTTTTTATTCATAGCAGCCTCCTGTCTGATATCTATGGGAAAAGCCAGAAATCCTTTCCTGTCTGCCGGAATGATTTCTGACTTTCTGCCTTAGACATCATCTTTATGTTTGGATTAAAGGAAAATTTCACAATCGTCTTCTACTTTTTTGCAGTTCTTTAATACGTCCTGCATAACAGACTTTGCGTCTGCACCGTCTTCAAATTCTACGTTCATCTTCAGTGTCATGAAGTTTACAGTTGCATCCTTTACTCCTGCAGTTGCTTTTGTTGCTTCCTCCATTTTATTTGCACAGTTTGCACAATCCACATCAATTTTGTAAGTCTTCTTCATAGCCGGTTTCCTCCATACTTTTCATTTTACATTTTATTACTCTTTCATATGAGCACTTGTTCATATGTTTGATTTTATTATAGCGTAAATTCAATAAATGTCAATAGGAGCTTTCATGATTATGAAAATTTTAAAATTTTATGATTTTTATTTCGATATAAAAGACAGGTTGCTGATTAGACCTTGCATTTTCCTATGTTGAGACATATAGAAAATTTCTTACAGATTATGTCCCTCCTTTTTTCTTCTGAGACTTATAGAATTTAACTTATCGATTATGTCCCACTTTTCTTTCCTCTTGGGACTTATAGAACATTTCTTGCAGATTATGTCCCGCCACTCTTTCCCAGCGGGACTTATAGAAGATTCCTTTATTGTTATGTCCCCTCAACAACATTATATGGGACATACTGTAATTTTTTTCTCTATATGTCCCAACAGATCTAATCTACGGGACATTTCTTATATTTGCTCCGCATATGTCCCACTTTCCGATTCTGTCGGGACATTTCTTACATTTTTTTCTGCATATGTCCCCGTTGTCAGACATTGCCAATTGCAAATATGTATTATTTAAAATTCCTCATCCAATCCCTCGTCCGATTCCGTACCTTCATAAAGATATTTCTCATTCTCCAGATCCGAATCATCATAGATCGGCTGCACCAATGATTTTTTTGTCATCTTTTTATTTCCGACAAGCCAGGCTGCCGCTGCTGCTGTAATCGGTACAGTCAAAACTACACCGAGCGTTCCGGAAAGCCCCTGCATGATCTCCGTGACAATCACATAGGAATTGATCAGCTGATTATAACTTAAATTATATGCATAATTGACCACAAGGGTAGATAATGCACCCCCAACATAAGCAAAAATCAGAGTATTTGCCATCGTTCCCATCATATCGCGCCCCACACGGATACCGGATACAAACAGATCTTTCCCACCCAGCTTGGGATTTCGGTCATACAGCTCCTGAATGGTAGAGGCAATCGACATTCCAACATCCATCGTTGCTCCAAGTGCTGCTATGATAATTCCGGCAAACAGAAGCTGCCCGATCTTTATATGTGTATTCTGTGCAACATAGTTCAAGGTTTCAATATCTGACACATTGTAACCAGTGATGCCTGCAGCTTTACCGAACAGAATGGCCGCAATCGCTGCTATGATAACGCCGCTGACCGTACCGATTACAGCAGACGCTGTTTTTTTGGAAACCCTACCTAAAAGCCACAGCGTTAATAGTGTTGATAACAAAACAACTACAATGGTAATTCCAATTGGTGATACTCCCTGATACATCAGTGGAAACATCAGATAGATGATACAAACGCCGGTAAATACCAGACTCGCGATGGCTTTGATTCCTTTCTTTCCGCCAATGACACAGACAATCAGACAGAAAAACAAACCAAACAGATAAATTGCTGCGGTCCGATCCTTACTGTAGACAGTCACTACATTATTATCTCCTGTCGTACTGACGATTACGATCACGTGCGAACCAATCTGGCAGTTTTCCATTCCAAACAGAGAACCACTCGGATTCACTGCATCCAGTTCTTCTCCGGTATTCGCTCCGGATTTTATCTGCACACGCACTTCCTGTGTTCCATAACGCTGCCCGTCTTCCGCCAGATTATCCTTTGTAATTTTTGTCACGATGGCTTTTTCGTAACTTTGGCCTTCCGTGGAAATCAAAGGTACTTTTTCGAATTGATTTACTTTTCCCAACAAGAGCAGGAACCCCAAAAGGCACAGGGTTCCTACTAAAAATTTCTTCCAGTTTTTCTTCATTGTTATTTAGCTGCTTTCTTTACTGCTTTCTTTGTAACAGTAATTGTAATTATTTTACTTGCTGCCTGATACTGGCTGGTTGCTGCTGCCTTCACCGTAATTGTAACCTTTCCGGCCTTTTTTACGGTAACTTTTCCGTTTTTATCAACAGTTGCAACCTTTTTGTCGGAAGATGTATAAGTAAGCGCCGTTTTGGCTTTTGCATTTAAGGAAAAGGCTTTGTCTCCTACGTTTTTCTTGTAAGAGTTCTTCGCCTGTACCGTCTGTTTTACGGCATCTTTTACAATCGTATAGGTTGTTGATCCCTGTAACTTCTGTCTGGTTGTTGCATCATAAGTTGTAACAGAAAACTTCTTGTCAGTTACCTTTACTACCGAATAGGTTGGTGTCCATGTCTGGCTTCTCTCGGAAATATAATCCTGCTTGGAAGCAATCAGGTTATAGAATTTTGATCCGGTTGCAGAGTTTGCCTCTAAGTATACGGTTCCTTCCGGATTGGTAACAGTTCCGCCAACAGTCTTATTCACAATCTCATAGCAGTTGTTCTGTGCCTGATATGCACTGTCCTGTTCTGCTTCTTCTACGGATTTATATCCATAAGCACTGTAAGAAGTATGATCTTTTCCATCTCCCTCAAGCTGGAAGGTTCTGGAATATGTATGGTCATGTCCCTGCATCACCACATCAATCTTGTATTTATCCAGCAATGGTGTAAGCTGGGTACGAAGTACCATACCATCGGAATCAGAATGATCGTAGCCGCTGCCGTATATATCCTGATGGAATACCACAATTCTCCATTTGACATCTTTGTTCTCATCAATTGCTTTTTTCATGACATTCTCATGCGTTGCACAGTTATAATTGTTTGTATCAAGCACGATGAACAAAACATTTCCATAGCGATAATAATAATCGGTTCCTGCCTTTGTTTTTCCCTGATTATAATTGGTATCGGTATCGGAAAAAGCATTCGGATTGTTAAAATGCAGGCTGTACTGGTTGGAAACGCTGTCATGGTTACCAATGGTGGTTGCTACCGGAAGAAAAGTCAGTGCCTTGGCTCCAAGATATCCTGCATACTCCCGCTCGTTGCTTCCGTAATTCACCTGATCTCCTGCGGATACGAGAAAACTAACATCGGAATGATCTTCGAGTGCCTCATTCAACACATTGTTCCAGTTATAGCTGTCATTTCTTGCTGCAAGATTCTTTTCTGGAGCAGAAGTTACAACATTTCCTGCATTCTCCATCTTTTCATTCTCACTGCTGGTCTGCCCTTTGGAAGCACCGATCTGCGGATCTCCGACATACAGAAATGAAAATTCATCAAAAGCCTGTGTGGTATAGTGTTGTGTATCCTGCCATGCTCCATCCTGAAATACCTGATAATAATATGCGGTATTTTCTTTCAGTCCACTTACAGTCACTTTATTGGAAAAATATTTTGTGGTATCTATGGTCACAGCTTCGGTCTGCGCTCCGGTGAACTCTGTCGCACCATCCATATTCTGTCTGGTAGAGATTCTCACCTTTGGAGTCTCAGCCGTTTTGCTGTACCATGCATAATTTAATTTTGTCTCATCCGCACCCGGAGTCAGCGATACATGTTCATACTCACTGCTATAAGCAGCCCAGTTCTTTTTCCAGTTGCTCCAGTCTGTAGATTCCCGGGAAGCATCATTCCAGTGTTCCGTTGCTGCTGCAATCTTTGTCGGGATACCAGTGGCAAACATTCCTGCCAATACAGCGGTGGAGAGAACTCCTGCTGTAAGTTTCATCACATTTTTTCTCATAATTCTTTTGTTCTCCTTGTGAAATCTGTAAGATTTATTACAGGATTTATAATAAACGGGTTATGTAAGATGCACTATCCGTTTTCTGTAATCCTTTTGTAAAAACAAAAAGAGTGGATGCTTTGGGACATCCACTCCACATGCCGGCTATGCCATGCCGTTTACGGTTTTATATTTATAGAGCATCTCCGCGTGGTTTTGTTCTTCCACCTGGATATCTGCCAGAAGTTTGCGCACATCGGAATCCCCGAATGCAAACACATCGGTATTATACGTTCCGGACACCATTTTTTCAGAACCAATGCTGTCTGTGGCAAGGAAATTATCGTTTTTCTTATCTTCCGGATTGGTCATGGAATCATATGTTGCCTTTGGCTCATACATCTTTCCATCCCTGTCATTGACGTTACAGGATGGGACGCTGCCTTTCATGACCTGTTCCAGAGACTCCACATGCTTTTGCTCTTTCTTTTCAAGATCAGCGAATAAATCCCGAAGCACCGGGTCCTTTGCTTCCTGTCCGTAACGTTTGTACTTCTCCACGCAGGAAAGTTCCTGTGTGTGCAGATCCTCAATTGTTGCCATCTCTTTTTCTGTTAAAACCATGGTTTAACCCTCTTTCTTTCCATAAGATAATCTTGTTGATTGCAGAACATGAACACTCCGCAACCTTCTCCTCTAGTATCTGTAAAAAAATGCAACACATACCTGGTAAAATTTCGTCAAAAAGGGTTGAAACTTCTCACAACAGATTGTATAATTTCGTTTGTATTTTATACAATGTTTACAAAAAGGTGGATTATTTTATGGAAGAACGAGAAAAATTAAAATCCCGTCTGGGATTCATTCTCCTGTCAGCCGGATGTGCGATCGGAATCGGAAACGTATGGAAATTTCCATACACTGCCGGACAGGGCGGAGGCGGTGCCTTTGTGCTGTTTTATCTGTTGTTTCTGATTATTCTCGGACTCCCGATCATGACGATGGAATTTGCGGTTGGGCGTGCCAGCCAGAAAAGTCCGGTCAAAGCCTACCAGGCACTGGAAAAACCCGGACAGAAATGGCATATCCACGGGATTATCACATTGATCGGCTGCTATCTTCTTATGATGTTTTATACAACGGTCACCGGCTGGATGCTTCATTATTTTTATATGACGGTCACCGGACAGTTTCAGGGACTGGATGCCGACGGTGTATCCGGACAGTTTACCACAATGCTGAGCAAACCTCTGACCATGGGCTTCTGGATGGTGGTAGTTGTTTGCGCCGGCGTATTTGTCTGCTCCCGTGGACTGCAGAACGGTCTGGAAAAAGTAACAAAGGTCATGATGACTTCTTTGCTTATCATCATGATCATTCTGGCGGTCAACAGCTTTTTTATGGATGGTGCAAAAGAAGGCCTTGCCTTTTATCTGATCCCGGACTTTGAACGGATGAAACAGATCGGTATTGCAAAAACCATTACGGGTGCCATGAACCAGGCATTTTTCACGTTAAGCCTTGGAATCGGCGCGATGGCAATTTGGGGAAGTTATATCGGAAAGGAACGCTCTCTGCTTGGTGAATCGGTAAATATTGCCATTCTGGATACGTTTGTTGCTATCACCTCCGGACTTATCATTTTTCCGGCATGCTTTACGTTCCATGTTGACCAGACTTCCGGACCAAGCCTGATTTTTATCACCCTGCCGAATATTTTTAACCATATTCCGCTTGGCAGACTTTGGGGAAGCCTGTTCTTTTTGTTTATGTTTTTTGCAGCGTTTTCCACAATCCTGGCAGTATTTGAGAACATCATCTCCTGCGGTATGGAACTGACCGGATGCAGCCGCCAGAAATCCTGTGCCGTTAATCTGGTACTGATCATTGTACTCTCCCTGCCATGTGTACTCGGATACAATGTATGGAACTGGAAAGGTTTTTCAATCTTTGGCGGGTCTGTGCTTGACCTGGAAGATTTTCTGGTAAGCAACCTGTTCCTGCCTCTCGGTTCCCTGGTATATCTGCTGTTTTGCACAAGCCGCTACGGCTGGGGCTGGAAAAACTACACAACCGAAGCCAATACCGGAAAAGGATTAAAAATTAAAAACTGGATGCGCGGCTACATTACCTATATTCTGCCGCTGATTGTGCTTTTTATCTTTGGATTTGGCATTTATGATAAATTTTTTACAAACTAAGGAGGATTTCTTATGTATCACGCAAATGAATCACGTTACGAAACCATGAAATACCACCGCTGCGGCGACAGCGGACTGATGCTGCCGGAAGTATCTTTGGGCTTCTGGCACAATTTCGGAGATACCGGTGTTTATGAAAATATGAGACAGATGTGCTTTACGGCATTTGACCACGGGATCACACATTTTGATCTGGCAAACAACTATGGACCGCAGCCGGGCAGTGCGGAGGAAAATCTCGGGAAGATCCTTCGGGAAGAGCTTTCTTCCTACCGCGATGAACTGATCATCAGTTCCAAAGCCGGTTTTGACATGTGGCCGGGACCTTATGGAAACTGGGGCAGCCGCAAGTACCTGATTGCCAGCCTTGACCAGAGCTTAAAACGGCTCGGTCTGGACTATGTGGATATTTTCTATCACCACCGCATGGACCCGGATACACCGCTGGAGGAAACCATGGGTGCACTCGACCAGATCGTGCGAAGCGGAAAAGCACTGTATGTCGGTCTGTCCAACTACGACGGGGAAACCATGAAACGCGCAGCTGCCATCTTAGAAGATCTGCACTGCCCGTTTATTATCAACCAGAATTCCTACAATATCTTTAACCGTACCATTGAAGAAAACGGTTTAAAACAGGCCGCAGCAGATGGGAAGAAAGGAATTATTTCTTTCAGCCCGCTCGCACAGGGTATGCTGACCGACCGTTATCTGCACGGTATTCCAAAGGACAGCCGTGTCAATACCGACGGACGTTTCCTGCATGCCGACCAGTTCGATGAAAAGCGGCTGAACAGTATCCGGAGCCTGAATGAGATTGCGGCTGCCCGTGGTGAAAGCCTCGCACAGATGGCACTCAAATGGGTGATCCGGGACGGTGTGGTTACTTCCGTTCTGATCGGAGCTTCCCGCCCAGCACAGATTCTTGAAGATCTGAAAGTGTTAAACTCTGCTCCGTTTACGGAGGAGGAACTGAAAAAAATTGATCAGTGTGCACTTTCTCTCTAGGTAAAACAAAAACCCCGGATATTTATTTCCGGGGTTTTGTCTTTTCCTGCATCTGCTATTTGACTTTGACTTTTAATTTTAAAACTTTGGTCTTTCCATTGTTTAAGGTTACTGTCACGCGAATGGACGCAGTTCCTTTTTTGTTCGATTTTATGGTACCCTTCTTGTTTACAGATGCAATTTTTTTGTTATTGCTCTGATAAGAAATGCTTTTTACATTGTCCATATTTAAGGTGGCTGCCAGAGAAACCTTCTTTTGTTTTCCCTTCTTCACCTGAACGGTTTTATTCTTCAATGTAACCGTTTTTAATATTTTCGTTGTGACCTGATCCATATCTTTCTGATCCATAAGGACATAATCCTTATTGGAATCTGCTGAAAAATTCACATTTCCGGCTTTTGTAACCGTATAACTCTTGTCGTTTACAAGGACATAGGCACCTGTCTTTTGATCTTTTGCACACACATACAGCTTATTTCCGGTCTGTATGTCTGCTGTATTTACGGTCAGTGTATAGCTTACGTTGCCAGCCAGATCGGTGACCTGGATCGTCACATCTGTGTGTTTTCCATTATTTTCTTCCATGGTTTGTTTTATCAGATCAGCGGTCACCGTTGTTTTGATGGCTTTATTTTTCCGGGTTCCGGTAACGGTCACGGTTGGTGTATTTTGTCCGGCCGTGTTTCCATCGGACGGTGTTTGTGTACCAGCTGTATTTCCGTTAGACGGTGTTCCCCCTCCGGTTGTGTCACCACCCGAAGTATTTCCGCCACCGGAACTTCCTCCGGAAGATGAGCCGCCTCCGGTTGTTCCACTTCCTCCGGAAGATGAGCCGCCTTCGGTTGTTCCACCGCCTCCGGAAGATGAGCCGCCTCCGGTGGAACTGTCCTCTTTGATTGTAACGGTCGCGGCTTCACTTGTCACTGTTTCGTAATAAGTCTGTCCATCCTTATCATCCGGCTCATATACTGCCTTAAACTGATAAGAACCGCCACGTTTTAAGCCTGATACAACCGTATCGGCTTCCCCATATACGAGTTTTTCCTGTGCCTTTATTATGGTTCCGTCCTGATAAAAAGAAATCGAACCAAGCGGAATACTGCCATTTCGGACTCCATCTACCTGTGCATACAGATGTACTGAATTACCGTTTTCTGTCTCTGCCGTAAGGCGAATCGATGGTTTCGCCGCTGTAATGGTAAAGGTTCCGACTTTTTCCTCTATCACATCGTACTGGTTTCCAGTTACTTTAAACCACACCTCATAGCTGCCCGGCTGCACCGGAACAACATTTTTCCCATCCTGCCGATAGAAAACTTCAGGCTTTACCTGCGAATCTACCGTCTGTCCGTTGTCCGTTCGGACTACATTTACCGTGGAAACAAGGCAGCTCTGTTTCAGCCCTGTGTACGCAGCTGTCTGCTGGATGGTATCATACTGCATCTTTACGGCAATTGGATTTACTGTCACGGTTTTGTTTGCCTGAGAAGGAAGTGCCCTATCATTTTCATTGGTTGCTCCTGCATAAGAAACTGTAATTGCATTTTCTCCCATATGAAATCCGTTTGCCTCTGAAACCGGAATCTTTATGGCTGCCTCTCCGTTTTGAAGCGTGATGCCGGATACTTCATAAGGGGTCTGGTTAATGTATACCGAAAAACCAGCAGATGGCACGTGTCCCTGTAAGCTGCTATCTGTATAGACCGTCTGCACGGTAAGATTCAGTTCATCCTGCATGGACACGGCCGATGGTAATCCATTTATCGTAGTGGTTGTTTCCTTTGAAGTAACCGTCGAACCGGATGTATCCGGATCTTTGTTTACAATCAGAATTACGTTCTGTTCGATCTGTTCATCTGCTGAAAATGGACGGATTGTGATGTAGTAGGTTCCCGGTTCTGGCAGTTTCAGTTCCCCACTAGTAGCATCTTCATAAATTTCCGGTGTAATTGTATGTACCCCGTCCTGATCTGTGGCCTGGTGAAATACCAGTCTAAGATCCGAAACATTGGCATTTCCATCATCACCAACCGTTGAATAATATATATGATTATTGAACTCTACTTCGTATGTAAGTGGAACCTGATATAAAGTTTTCCCATTTTCGGGTGTCCCTTCCTGCCATTCCACATCCAGATAATACGATTTATCACTATCCCTTATATTTGAAACATTCGCCAAAAGTACCGGATTTTTTATGGTCATATTTTTTACCGCAACCGGTTCATTCCCTGACAACTCACTGGTTTTCCAGATTTCTCCGTTTCCAGACGATGTCCGTTCCAGTGTCATTCCCGCCTGTCCGTCTGTCGGTGTAAAAGAAACCGCCGTATCCGCAGCCCTTCCAAGTTCCAGATAGGTGTGACCATACTCTGCAATTCCGGATTTTCCATTTCTTCCATTCAGGGTTTCAAATGTAAGTGCACCCGTAATGGTATCTGTAACATTCAGCTTCTGTTCTTTTCCTAAGATCAGTCGGTTTCCTGCTGAATCCGCACTCACAATCGAATGTACCTGTGGAGTTTCCATCTGGGAAAGATCAATCGCACTTGCCCCTTCCAGCCTGACCGTACAGCTGTCCAACGCTGCCGGTGCAAATGTTCCACCGCCCTTTACTGTGAGGTTTCCTACTTTGCTTATACCTGGAATTCCGGTATAGGACTGGTCGGTATCTATGGTCAGAAATGTCTTCCCTGCGTGATTTTCAGATACTCCGTACACCTGTTTCGTATCGGAACCGGTAAGTGAAATTTCCACATCGCCGGAAACCGTATATTGTCCATCCGCTGCCGGTGGATCCGGCTCCTGCGTGGAAAACCAGTCATCCTGATTTACATATGGTTCAATGGCACCGGATGCATAGATTTCCCCATTTTGCGTACCGGAAACGTGCGCAAGCACGATCTGTGTCTTACCGTCATATGTTCCGTTCATGGAACCGGCATAAATATTCCCCAGATTGGTACCACCACCCGTAATCAGAATCTGTGCCTCTGATCCCGGATGATTCCCCATATTCTTTCCATTCTCATAAAGGGATCCGCCAAAGATATCTACATAGCGGAATCCGCTGTCGCACGTAACATTCTCAAGAACAAGTTTATGCCCATTTGCAAAAATTGCATCGTGCAGACGATTGGAAAACCGCAGCGTAATGTTTTTAAATGTCACATCCGTATTCAGGATAAATCCCCCCTTACGGTTGGAAAAAGTATTTCCATTTCCGTTGACGGTCACGCTTTTATCAAAAATAAACGGTTCCGCAGCCTCGGCATTTAAAAAAGCACCACTTCCCAAAATTGAGATTTCATCCCCATTGCCGGCAGCCGCATAGGCATCCTCAAATAAATTGTAGGGATTTCCATAGCTTCCATCTCCGGAACGAGTAGAATTTCCATGTTTAAATTCCGTATAGATCGTTCTTGCCGCTGTCTGCACAGCCTCCTGCGCCTTTACCGGCACGACAGGCTGCACGGTAATACACATGGTGAGCACGATAAAAAATGCCCATAGACGTTTTGCTACATTGTCTGGTTTCATCTGATTGTTCTTTTTCATCCATTTCTCCTGATAATCAGAACAGGGGGATGAGTCAAAAACTCATTCCCCTGTCACTTCATTGATAGTCTCTGCCATCATCCTAACATGGTTTCCTATCATCGTCAACAAATTTATGACCTGTTTTTATACCTATATCATCTGCTGATTTTATATTTTATTATTTCTATCTGTTCTATCTGTGTGATATCAATCTTCTGATTGAAAATATAACGAGCCCCACAATATTTCATTTCACTTGCAGATGCATAGCCATCTCCAAGTTCTTCAAGATCTGTACCATCCATGAAAGGATGTTTCTTTTTTTCAGCTCCTTTTCTGTCATCGGTAAGAGGTAACTCTCCTATGGAATATTGCTTTCCGTCTTTTGTTGTTGCAACTACATGATAAAAACACCCTTTTTCTCTCCAGTCATTGACGGGACAAATACTAACCGTATAAGGTGTAATTTCAACAGGGATTGGTTTTTTTGTTTTCTTAACATCCGCTTTTAACATCTTCTCCTTCATTGGAACAACTTTTCCCTTAACCAAAACATTTTTTAATGGCGTATTTGAATTATCCGGTGATTGAAATCCCTTATATACTTTCGGATTTTTCCACGCAGTATCATCGGAATAAAAGCCGCACACATTGATCTGAATACCATCACCTGTATCTATTACATCCACCTTACTGGTAGTATCTAACCCACCTAACCAATAATTTGTTCCTTCCAAAGATTTTGCGTTCGGAAGGAACACCTTTGCACGCATAACCTTCGTATTTGAAGCAACCTGAATTGATGATATGATTATCTTTTGTTCTTTTCTGCCATCATCTTCTCTACTGTTTGATTTTGCATCAAAATTTTTTCCACACGCACACAGACAATATAGCATTGTAAAAATTAATAAGTACAGACTGATTCTCTTCATTCATAATCCTCCAATTTCTTTTTCTTTAAAACACTAAGGATTAATATGCTTCCTATCACTATAATTCCAATGCCAGCCACATATTTCATCGAACTTCTGCTCTGTACTCCAGCTCCT
>OGFQ01000821.1_pt1 | contig 18080 bp, 10 predicted proteins | sample 1570961 | NCBI WGS metagenome assembly OGFQ01 (sample SAMEA2582022, study PRJEB24529) | metagenome | biome: Human gut stool | place: China | collected 2011
CATTTATCTAATTTTCTAAAACAAGGAATCAGAGTTCAACTACTGATTCGCATTATTAAAGAATTTGGCATTCAAACCAGCCTCCCAAGAATTTGTACGTTCAGGATAAAGTTTAGGCAAAGGACGGTAAGTTTGTAATTTCCATTGACTAGTCGCAGGGTCCCACTCATACGTTTTGTTAGAAGAAAGATTCTTAGGAATAGGAGCACCTACTGAAGCAAATGAACCGCGTACTTTCAAATAAGTAATAGCTTTGGGTAATTTCACCATTTCGGAAATTACTCCTGAAAGTCCTATTGATGGATAAAAGAAAGATGATTGTTCTGTATTAATCAATGCTGAATCCCAATCATTACGCCCGGTTAAAGTCATATATAACATACTCTTCCAGCCAATTTCCGCACTAGCAAAAATAGAGTTGGTACGTTGTTTATATCCACTTTCTATAGGATAAGTATCTTTATCCAAGGTAGTAGTCATATTATATAGACTAAAAACATTAGACATATCTTTCAAACCACCTTGGAATCCTCTTTCGTCATAATAAGTTTGAGTAAAACTACCGCCAATATTAGCACTTAAACTTAAGTCACCAAAGCGTTTATTAATATTAGCCATCACGTCTGCATAAGCCTGTCTATCGTCAGCTTTATAGTACTTATAGAATCCATAAATAGAACTATTAGTAAAGTAAAGGTCAGTAGAAGCATTTCTTTTATCTGAATAATCATTGGTTGCATTATCAATGCGGACACGCCCTGTCACATCAAGCCAATCTAAAATTTCATATTTTAAACTGGCATTAGCCATGTAGCGTTGTTTTTTCATACCATGGTTCATCTCATTAGCCACCCAATATGGATTATTTTTCATACTGTATCCAGGATCACCCCATCCCCAGTTCTGTACATCAATCTTACGAGTTGTGTCATACGTTTTATACATCCTCACAGCTTCAAAGTTTTCGCCACGCGGGAATAGATATACGGCTGGTAGTGGATTGAAATATTCACCTTGTGCCATTAGATTAAGATCTTCTTGGATAATATAGCTAAAACCCACATCTAATGTCATTTTATCCTTCAGGAATTTTGTTGTATTTCTGAAGGTAAAATTGTAACGGTCATATTTGCTATTTTGAATGATACCAGTTGCATTAGTAGTACCTACAGACAGATAAGTTTGATTCTTTTCATTACCAACAGATAAAGAAACGTTATTCTGAATATTAGTACCTGTATTGAAAAAATCTTTTGGCTCATAAGTTCCGAAAAGGGAAGACGCTTTATCTCCCCATGAAGCAAAGGAACCTGCGCGGTTTATATAAGAATTTTGGAATTCAGGCATTATAAAAGGATTGGAAAAAGTAGAATTATTAGAAATAATAATTCGTGCCTTACCTTCTTTTCCCTTCTTTGTAGTAATTAAAATTACACCAGACGCTGCATTAGAGCCATACAAGGCCGCAGCAGCAGGTCCACTTAATACAGACATGCTTTCAATATCTTCCGGATTGATATCAGATATACCCTCTCCTCTCGGTTGGGCTGAATATTGTCCGTTAGTGTCACCTTTATTTGTATTAAAAATAGGAACACCATCAATTACATATAAAGCATTATTGTCTGAAGATATAGATTTGGTACCACGCATAACTACACGCGTAGCCCCTCCAACACCGGATGAAGATGCATTGATATTAACACCAGCCACCTTTCCAGCCAGTGAGTTCATAAAATTGGCACTTTTTACAGTTGTCAATTCATCACCTTTTACTTCTTGCACATTATAGCTTAATGCTTTAGTTGCGCGCTTGATACCTAATGCAGTAACGACTACTTCGTCCAACACCTGCGTATCTTCTCCTAAAGTAACCTTCAAGGGTTGTGCACTAGTAAGCGTGATTGCTTGGGAGGCATAACCGATATAGGATACTTCAAGTACATCACCTTTAGCTGCTTGTATTTTGAAATTTCCATCCATATCAGTGATAGTACCATTTGAAGTTCCTTTTACCAAAATACTAACTCCAATCAATGGTTCTCCTTTTGAATCAGTAACAGTACCACTTGCAGTAATTGGTGTTTTTTTCTGCTGCTCTTCTTTATTACTCTTCGCAGAAAGTACAATATGATTATCTACTATTGAAAAACTGACATTTACTCCTCTGAATAACTGATTCATTACATTATTCAAAGATTCTTTTGTTACCTTGATAGATATGACACGATTTATATCGACATCATTTGTGTTATAGACTACTGACATTGAAGTTTGTTTCTCAATTTCTTTCAAAGCAGTGTTCAAGGGTACTTTCGATAGATTAAGAGTGATCGTTCGTTCTTGCCCATAAGCTGAAGCAAAACACGAAACCAACAAAAGGAAGAATAACAAGTATGAAAACTTGTGTTTTATAATTTCTTTCATCTTATTCTTTTTAATTAGAAATAGTTTTTAGAGAATTTGTAATTAGAGGCGGTAAATGAGATTACCGTTTTCACACAAAGGTTTCATGTATCTCTGTTTCTCATAATTAATAAATTTAAAGGTTATACTTAAAATAAATTCCATAAGCGCTTATTCAATAGTAATACATTTTATGTTGTAACCTTACTAAACGAAGATAAGATTTTTTTCGAAAAAAATAGAATAGAAAGATTCCTAATTGAAAAATAAATACTCAAATATTTGATAAATAGAATCTTATGTACTTATTAAAATCAGGCTGATTTATTACATTTGCATACATTTTGCATACAACATATGTATGCTTTACCTATTGTATAGATATAAATATTCATTTTATGTTCAAATATTCAAAAGATGGAATTTCGGTTTTAACCATATTAGATACCAGAAGAGCAAAAAAGAGTGGACAGTTTCCTGTTAAAGTTCAAGTGGTATATAGAAGAAAGCAAAAATATTACTCAACTGGGAAGGAAGTGTCAAAAGAAGATTGGGCAAGGTTATTAAAAGTAAAAAGCCGGTTATTGGCAGAAATTCGATCAGATATAGAGAGTAGTTTTTCAACTATTAAGCAACAAGTTAACGAACTGATACAAAAAGGAGAATTTAGTATTGAAACATTAAGCGCCAGGTTAGGAAGGCAGATGAATGATATGACTTTGCGCAGTGCTTTTCGCTTAAAAATGAAAGAACTGGAAGCCAATGAACAAGCAAACACTTACTTAAATTATCAAAGTGCTTTAAAAAGTTTAGAAGATTTCGGAGGTTCCACTATACCTTTGGAAAACATTACAATTGATTGGCTTAAACGTTGTGAAAAATTTTGGATATCAGAAGGTAAAAGCTATTCAAGCATAAGTATTTATTTCCGAGCTTTAAAGTGTGTCTTAAATCGTGCTGTACATGATGGTATCATAAAAGAATCATCTTTTCCTTTTGGAAAGAATAAATATGAAATTCCTGAAGGGTGTGGACGTAAATTAGCACTTACTCTTTCTGAAATAAAAAAAGTAATGTCTTATCAATGTGAAACAAAAGATATAGAAGAATTTAGGGATCTCTGGGTGTTTTCTTATTTATGTAATGGCATTAATTTTATGGATTTATTATTTCTTCAGTATTCAAATATTATGGATGGAGAAATATGCTTTGTACGCTCTAAGACATCTCGAACTACCAAACATAACAAAGAGATACATGCAATCATTACTCCTGAAATGTGGAATATTATTCAAAAATGGGGTAATCCAAGATTAAGCCCGCAAACGTATATTTTTAAATATGCTAGAGGAACTGAAGATGCCTTTGAAAAGATTAGATTGGTACGGCGTATTATAACCAAATGTAACAGAAGACTTAAAAAAATAGCCCAAGACATTGGAATTTTTCAGTTGACGACTTACACGGCAAGGCATTCTTTTGCTACAGTATTAAAACGTGGAGGTGCAAAAACCTCATATATTTCTGAAAGCTTGGGACACTCTAACTTATCTGTAACCGAGCACTATTTAGCATACTTTGAAAAAGAGGAAAGAATAAGGAATGCTCAATTATTGACTAACTTTAATCTCTAGATTAATACATTTGCATGCAAATTGTATGTACAATGAAAAATGGACCAATAATTGATATAGGATAAAAGTGAGTATAATATTAAAAAACGCATATTCAGATTACCTATAATTTAGAATATGCATCTTGTTATCAGGAGTGTTTTGAAAACCGCAGGGATTTCCACTTTAGCCAAACGTAATTCAAATAAAAAAGGATAATATTATTGCAAATTATTCTTTTTATCGCCCGCGTAGTGATAGAATAGTATCTAATATTGACAATATTAATCAAATGAAAAGATTCCGTTCTTTGTATTATCGGCACTAACTAGAAGAAAACAACTACTATAAAACAAGTTATTATTATTCTTTAAATGATTTGTTAGGTTCCATTTAAAGAATCAAAATGTTCCACACCGAGAAACGAAGTGATTCTCGGTGTGGAACATTCCTGAGAAAACGTCTTTTATCGAATATTCATACCGCATATATGAATAAAAACAATTTAATTACTGCATATTCATGTGCAATCTTACTAACTTTTTCTTTCATTCATTGATTTTGCTCAATTGTATTTAGCCTGATATCTTAAAAATAGAACATCTAATCTATTTATCTAACAAGAATTGGATCTAGAAAAAGTATATGAAACTGATTTTCTCCCAAACAATCACGCTTGCCAACGCACAACCTATAAAAGTAACCTTAGGAGAAGATACGCAAGTATTGGACGAAGTAGTTGTTACTGCATTGGGTATCAAGCGTGCAACTAAGGCGTTAAGTTATAATGTACAAGAGGTAAAAGGTGACGAATTGACAGCTGTAAAAGATGCCAATTTTATGAATTCACTATCAGGAAAGGTTGCCGGTGTTCAGATTAATAGTGGTGCAACCGGTGCTGGTGGTGCCACACGTGTTGTTATGCGTGGTATGAAATCTCTGACTAAAGATAACAATGCATTGTATGTAATTGACGGTGTACCTATTTTTAATACAGGAAAAAGCGGTGGCGAAGGATTATTTGGAGAGATGGGAGGATCAGATGCTGTTGCTGACTTAAATCCGGACGATATTGCTAGTATTAGTATGATGACCGGTCCTTCTGCGGCAGCATTATATGGTTCTGCTGCGGCAAACGGTGTTGTTTTAATTACTACTAAAAAAGGCCAAACAGAGAAAACTACCATAACAGTATCCAACAGTACTACTTTCTCTAAAGCATATATTATGCCGGATATGCAGAACCGTTATGGTACAAGTTCCGGATTATTCAGCTGGGGAGAATTGGCAAACCGTCGATATAACCCATCTGACTTCTTTGAAACAGGCTCCAATGTTATCAATTCGGTAGCATTATCTACAGGAAATACCAAAAACCAGACCTATCTTTCTGCTTCTACAACTAACTCCGGTGGAATTCTTCCGAATAACTCCTATAACCGTTATAATTTTACGGCACGTAATACCACCCATTTCCTGAATGATAAACTTACTCTGGATATCGGTGCACAATATATCGTTCAGAACAACAAAAACATGGTTTCTCAAGGACAGTATTATAACCCTCTCCCATCACTGTATCTATTCCCTCGTGGAGACAACTTTGACGAAATTCGTTTGTATGAACGTTATAATACTAACTACGGCTATATGGAACAATATTGGCCTTATGGTGATGCAAGTTTGTCATTACAAAATCCATATTGGATACAAAATCGCATCAACCGTACTTCCAACAAGAAACGTTATATGATGAACGCTTCTTTGAAATGGCAGGCTACAGATTGGCTCAATGTTGTCGGTCGCGTCAATCTGGACAATTCCGACTACCGGAATAAAAACGAAAAATCAGCTTCTACATTAACAACATTCTGTGGTGTAAGTGGTGGTTTTGAAGATGCCATGCGTCAGGAACGTTCTTTATATGCCGATTTCCTGGCTAATATAGATAAAACATTTGGTGATTTTCATTTAACAGCCAATGTTGGTGCTTCCATATATCATACTTCAATGGATCAGTTATATATTGCAGGTGACCTGGTTATCCCCAACTTCTTCCAGATCAACAATATTAATTTCTCTGCCAACTATAAACCGGATCCTACCGGATATGAAGATGAAATTCAAAGTATTTTTGCCAGTGCTGAATTAAGTTGGAAAAATCAACTGTATCTAACTGTAACCGGACGTAATGACTGGGATTCAAAACTCGCATTCTCCAAACAAAAATCGTTCTTTTATCCGTCAGTCGGTTTATCGGCTTTATTATCAGAAATGGTTAAACTACCAGAGGTGATTTCTTATGCTAAAATACGCGGTTCGTATACAGTGGTAGCCTCTTCTTTCGATCGTTTCCTTACTAATCCGGGGTACGAATACAACAGCCAGACACATAACTGGGCGAATCCGACCGTATATCCGATGGACAATATGAAACCTGAAAAGACTAAATCCTGGGAAATCGGTTTGAACTTGAAATTCTGGGGAAATCGTTTTAATTTAGACGCTACTTACTATCGTTCTAACACACTGAACCAAACATTTAAGGTAGATATCCCCTCTTCTTCCGGATATAAACAAGCGATTGTACAAGCTGGTAACGTGCAAAATCAGGGTATTGAATTAGCTTTAGGATTCAGTGATAAATGGGCAGGATTCGGATGGTCTTCTAATGCAACCTTCACTCTAAACCGTAACAAGGTGAAACGACTGGCAAGCGGTAGCGTGAATCCCGTGACAGGAGAAGCTATCCAAATGGATGAAATGAATGTGGGTTGGTTAGGTAAAGAGAATGTAGCTCCTCGCGTCATCCTGACAGAAGGAGGTTCCATGACTGATATCTATGTATACAACCAGCTGACAAAAGACAATAACGGTAATATAAAAGTCGATCAGAATGGTAATCTGGGTATCACTTCATCAAACACTCCGGTAAAAGTAGGTAATCTGGATGCTGATTTCAACCTCGGATGGACCAATCATTTCACTTATAAAGGAATTGATTTAGGAGTTGTATTATCAGCCCGTGTAGGCGGATTAGCTTATTCGGCTACTCAAGGTATTTTAGATTATTATGGAGTATCCGAAACATCTGCAACAGCTCGTGATAATGGTGGTATACCTATTAATAACGGCAAAGTTAACGCCCAAAAGTATTACCAGACTATTGGTACGGGTGAAGGTGGCTACGGTCGTTATTATCTATATAGTGCAACCAATGTACGTTTGCAGGAATTGAGTCTAAACTATACACTTCCTAAAAGATGGTTTAAAAATGTGGCGAATGTTACTTTGGGTATTGTAGGACGTAATTTATGGATGATTTATTGTAAAGCCCCATTTGACCCGGAATTGTCTGCCTCTACCTCCAGTAACTATTATATGAATGTAGACTACTTTATGCAACCCAGCTTGCGTAACTTCGGTTTTAATGTGAAAGTTCAATTTTAAAAGAAAAAGCTAATGTTATGAGAAAATATTTAAGAAATATCACAGTCGGTGCCGCTCTGTTGTTACTGGCAGGAAGTTGTACCGATAAATTTGAGGAGTATAATACGAATCAATATCAAATTCATGATGCAGACCCTGCGACTTTGATGAAATCTATGATTGAAACAATTGTGAATATTCAGCAGAATGACTCTCAAATGCAAGATCAGATGGTGGGACAGTTAGGTGGCTATCTATGCTGTTCTAACACATGGAGTGGTACAAACTTCAGCACATTCAATCAGAGTGATGCCTGGAATGCTACCCCCTGGAACACTCCGTTTGAAAAAATATATGGAAACTTTTTCCAAATACAAGAAGCGACAAATTCTACGGGACATTATTATGCTTTTGCGTGTATGATACGTGCAATAACAATGCTTCGCGTTGCGGATTGTTATGGACCGATGCCTTACAGCCAAGTAAAGAAGGGTAATTTCTATGTATCTTATGATACCCAGGAACAGGTCTATACCAGTATATTAAGTGATTTAGCCAATGCAGCCGATGTTTTGTACAACTATTATGTAGAAACAAATGGTAATGCCCCATTGGGAGCCAATGATCCGGTTTTTGATGGAAATTATTCAGGTTGGGCTAAGCTAGCCAATTCAATGCGTTTACGTGTTGCAATGCGAATCAGCGGAACATGGCCTGGCATTGCTCAAGAGGCAGCTGAAGCAGCAGTAACACATAAAGCAGGATTGATTGAAAGTAATTCGGATAATGCTATGCTTTCTTGTGGCACGCAGAGTAATCCCTATCAACTGGCAGCTGTAAGTTGGGGTGATCTGCGTGTGAATGCAAATATTGTAGATTATATGAATGCATATGGCGATCCACGTATGCCGAAGTTCTTTAATAAGTCTACCCTTGCCGGGAAAACAGATAAATATGTAGGTATGCGTACTGGAGATGCTGATTTTAAAAAGGCAGATGCAGCAGGATTCTCTATTCCTGCATATACGGCAACTTCTAAATTAATGGTTTTCTGTGCTGCAGAGACAGCGTTTTTACGTGCAGAAGGAAAATTGCGTGGTTGGAATGTCGGTTCTAAAACAGCAAAAGCCTATTACGAAGATGGTATTAATTTATCAATGGAACAATATCAGGTTTCAGCCACTGAATACATGAAGATTGACGAGGCTCCTGTCGTATCACATGAAAGTGATGTTGTGCAAAATGCTACTGCTACAATTACCAATACTGTGAGTGTAATGTGGGATGACAGCGAGGCTGACAACGTAAATGGAAAGAATTTCCAACGTGTCATTACTCAAAAATGGATCGCCAATTATCCATTAGGATTGGAAGCATGGGCTGAATATCGCCGTACAGGTTATCCGGAACTTTATCCTTGTATCGACAATCTATCAGATTGTGGTGTGAGCAGCCAACGCGGTATGCGTCGTCTAAGTTTCCCTTATACAGAGGCACAAAACAATAAAGCCAATTATGATCTGGGAGTAGCAGAACTAGGCGGTGCTGATAACGAAGCTACTGACTTAAAGTGGGCTAAAAAGAACTAATTTATATAATGCATAAAAAGGACTTTTATGAAGAAAATTTATTTATTATACATTGTACTCATATCACTGGCAACGACCTCATTGATCGGTTGCAGTGACTGGACGGAGTCAGAAGCAAAAACTTTTCCCGAATCGATCGTATCGGATGAATATTATGCGGCCTTGCGTGCCTATAAACAGACAGATCACCAAGTTGCATTTGGTTGGTTTGGTGGCTGGAGTAGTGAAGGCGCTTTTATGAAAAGTTCTCTGGCTGGTATCCCGGATAGCGTAGATATCGTTTCTATCTGGGATAATGGAACAAATCTTTCAGAAGCTCAACGTAAGGATATGGCTTTTTGCCAAAACATGAAAGGTACAAAAATTGTATACTGTTCAATTATCGGTTCTGTAGGAGACAAATTAACTCCTCAAAACATACTAGATAATTGGGAAGAAATGGGATATAATAGTGAGCAAGAAGCGATTAACGCATTTTGGGAATATCCTTCAGACGAAAGTAACATACAGGCAGTAGAAGTTTCAATACGCAAATACGCAAAAGCTATTATAGATACTTTAAATCTATATGGCTACGACGGATTTGATATAGATTATGAGCCTGTGGCTGGACCATACACAGGAAATATAGTTGATAAAGATGAACATTTGTTTTTCTTTATTGATGAACTAGGCAAGTATCTGGGGCCAAAGTCTGGAACAGGAAGACTACTGGTTATTGATGGTGAACCTCAAAGAATTACTACCAAGCCTGAAATTGGAACTTACTTTGATTATTTCATTATTCAGGCCTATAAACCTGGTAGTGATTCAAATCTAGACAAACGACTGATTGACGGTAAGGTTTGGGGACCGGGATTGGTAGAAACTTTCGGCGGAGTAATGTCCGAAGAGCTAATTACAAAAAGAACCATAATGACCGAAAATTTTGAGGCAACCGATGCTGCCATGGATGGTGGTTATCCTTATACCGACCGTTATGGAAATAGCATGAAATCTTTAGAAGGCATGGCACGTTGGCAGCCTAGAAATGGTTTCCGTAAAGGCGGGGTAGGAACTTATCACATGGAAGCTGAATTTGGTACCTCACCGGAATATAAGAATATACGCCGTGCTATTCAAATTATGAACCCGTCATCACATTCATTACTTAAAAATTAATGTAAACTATGAAACGTATGAATTATATAAAAATTTTATGCTTCTCCGCAGTCATTACAGGCTTAGGAAGTATAGTAAGTTGTGGAGATGCAAAATACGATACTTTAGATACACATGCTTATATTGAAGAAGCACTTTCCAGTACAAGTCAGAAAGTAACAGTACAAGCTTCTGGAGAAAGCTTTACTACCTTAAATGTGCATCTAAGTAATCTTTCTTCTACTGATAATCACTATAAGCTGGTCACAGATCAATCAGTATTGGATGCTTATAACCATATAAATGGAACCGGATATATAATGTTGCCCGAAGGATATTATACATTACCGGAAACCATTACAGTGAAAGCCGGACAATATGCTACTGATGCCCTTTCTATTGCTTTGAAAGCCTTTAGCCAGGAAATGATGAAGTCAGGAGAATCATATGCACTGCCTGTAAAACTTGTATTGCAGGATGGAAGTATTTCACCGATGGAAAATACCGGAACCTTTGTTATTTTGGCAGAAAGTATTATCGAATTTTCAGCTCCAATGTTTGTTGGCGCTCCTAGTTTAAAAGCTAATAAATTCACAGAATCTCCCGAAACGTATTCACAATATACGATAGAGGTTCGTTTTCAGGTAGCCAACACAGCTGACCGTGACCGTGCAGTCTTTAAGAACGGAGGAGATGATGCAAACTTCATCCTTTTACGTTTTGAGGATCCTCAAAGTGACAATGAAAATTATAAGGCACATTCATTAGTACAGATTGTAGGACGTAACCGGCTTTATTTGAATCCAAGTAATTCTTTCAAGCCAAACGAATGGCAACATTTAGCATTGGTCTGTGATGGTTCCAACTATCGACTTTACATAAACGGAGTTGATTCGGGTGTGTTGAGTATACCAACAGGAGCTACAACTTTCTCTGATGTAAATTGGTTCTGCTTAGGTGATGATTCTTATAGTAGATGGGGAAACTGTAAAATTTTGATGAGTGAAGCACGTATTTGGTCCGTAGTTCGTTCCGCTTCTCAAATTCAGAATAACATGACGCAAGTTAGCCCTAAATCTGTAGGTTTGGAAGCTTATTGGCGATTCAATGAAGGACAAGGTAATGTGTTCGAAGATGCAACCGGTAAAGGTCATACTTTGACAACTTCTGCTACTCCTACCTGGATTGACGGTATTTTATCTACAGACAAATCTACCGAATGGAAATAGTAATAATTTAATCGTATGTACATATGAAAAATATATTTCAATCACTATCAATAGCAGCCCTACTCGGCTTGTTTGTTCCTTTCATTTCGTCCTGTAGTGATGATGAAGAAGCTTTTAACGAGTGGAATGCTACGTATGTGTCTCTACAGAGAAATGACTACTTGTCAGGTAACGTCAAAAAGTTTAATCTGACTCATGATGCGAATGGAATCGGAGGAGATGAAATTAAGATGGCTTTTACTGTAAAAACACAGAAAGCAGTCTCTACAGATATGGTTATCGCATTAAGTGTAAAAAGTGAAACAGAAGGGCTTGATGCAAGCCAGATCGTTTTAAGTTCCTCACAGGTTACTCTCAAAGAAGGACAGATGACTTCTGAAGAAATCACTGCAACGGTCGATCCAACGATATTCGCCAGTATCATGGAAAAAACAAGTTTCTCTTTCAGTGTATCAATCAGTAATGTAACTACCAATGATAAGAACACTGTCATTAGCAGTAATTTAAGTATCTTACCTGTCATCATTAATAAAGCTGCCTACTGTAATCTAAAAAGTGGTACTCCTAGCAATAGCCAACTTATCAGTAATCGTGTAGGTTGGATTGTTAATGTGGAAGAAGGAGTAGACGGCGCGCCTAATAATTTAATTGATGGCAAGACTGGAACTGACGTTGCTCTGAATAATAAAGGCTTCTGGTTCACCGTTGATTTAGGAGAAACTAAGGTTTTAACAGGCATCAAAACGAATCAGTGGGGAAATGCATATGCTCCTAGAGAAGTGGAAATATTACAGTCTGAAAATGGTATGACATGGAAATCATTGAGTTCATTAGCAATACCCGGTAATAGTACACAAAACATCACGTTCATCTCTCCTATTACTACGCGATATCTAAAATATCAGATTATCACTATCTCTACAAACGGTCGTACGGATGTTACAGAATTTAATGTTTACGAACCCAAAAGTGAATAAACATAATGAATAGGTAACATAGAAATGATAAAATAGAGGGTAATCCAATGGATTACCCTCTATTTTAGAAACATACTTCACAAACATACTTCCAGACTATCAATCTATCTCCCAAAAGAATACTCCAGATCTCTACTTGTTAGTTCATCTTTGTACATCTTTCTTATGACTTATGGTTTTGAATTAAATTTCTCCTACTGAATCTTTACGCTATTATCCGGTTTCAGCCGTTTCAGTTTTGTTCGTAAACGCCTTGATAAAGAGCGATAACGGCTGAAACCGGATTTTTGTATCCCCCGCAGGAAGGGATTCTGGATAGGGAGAATGCTTTCAGCCTCTTAGGAGCGACATTGATATGTCGGATTAAAGTCGTTGACATGCCGGGTTAGTAAATCAGAGTCTCTATTCGCATAAAACGAAGGCTATGTTTCACTCAAACAGCGGCTCTATTGAAGGTAAATAGAGACTCTAAAAAAGAGACTATTTACATCTCCTTTTTGTTTTCAGGTTCGCGTTCAGCCAAAAGCACCGATGAAAAGGAACTTTTTAAGTAGACTGAAAGCTGAATGCGGTTTTTAACTAATTCTATTTAGATGGGCTCACCACGGTGAAGTTTGTTCAAAACTGCACCAAAACAAAATTTTCGATCAAACACTTGTTTCTCTAATGATCTAAGAAAGCCATAAAGGAAAGGGGGATTCTTAATGAGTTAAGAATCCCCCTGTAAAAAGACTTATTTATATCTTATTTCTTCATCACCCGAATAATCCGTCCGTCTTTCTTATAAGAAAAATGATTTGTATGCATCAAAACATTCAGTATTTCATCAGCAGTGCTATCAGTAGAGAATTCACCGGTAAACCGTTCTGATTTCAAAGCATCATCCTTATAGATAAATTTAATATCATACAACTTCTCCATAATATTGGTTATTTCCAATAAAGAATGTTGCTTGAATTCCAACTTACCTTTCATCCACAGGAGCACATCCGTAGGTTGGTTATATTCAATCAACTCTGCCTGATAAGTATCCGTATTCACATTCAATGTCTGTCCCGGTTTCAGCAAATAGCCATTCTCTTCCGTTCGTGGAGAATCCACCCGCACCAAACCTTGAAGCAAGGTAGTCACTACCCTATTCTCTTCTTCACGCGCACGCACATTAAATTTCGTACCAAGCACACAAGTCTTGATTTGTTTACTGTTCACGATAAATGGAGCATGTTTATCATGGGAAACCTCGAAATAAGCTTCACCTGATAAATCGATTTGGCGATCCGAACTCCAGAAAGAATTATGATAAACTAATTTAGAAGATGCATTCAGCCATACCCTACTACCATCCGGCAGTACAGTCTGTGCTCTCTGTCCGGCAGCAGTTATCACCTCATAATCTGAAAGTTTATTGGAAAGTAATCCCCAGGCAATTCCACCGGCAAAAACAAGCCCGGTAAGAAAAGCAGCAGCCACAGTAGCATAACGCCCCCAACGGATTGAGATATTTTTCCGTTTAGTCTTTTTCTCCTTTTCTCTGATAGCCGACTTAAATTTATCTAATGACGCCTCTGTATCTATAGCATTCATCACCGCTATACGTTCACCTACAAAAAGAGTATAATAAAGTTGCTCTAAAGTTTTCCGATTCCCCGGTTCTTCCTCGCACCAAGTTTCCACCCGGGCAGCTTCTTCATCATTACATTCACCCTGCAGATAATTCAACAAGATAGTTTCATCCATGCTCATTTAACCTTTTTACAATAAAAAAACTATAAAACCTTTGTAGTAATACAGTTGTGAGTACAAATATACTAAACGAAAAAAGAAAAAAATATTTTTTCTCGCATTTTTATTTCATTTATCTACTTCTTTCATTATTTTTGTCTTACATAAATTAAAAGAGAATGTCACAATCTCCGATATATTTGGATATTAATAATAATAAGTCCGTTATTACTGCCCTAAAAGCAGGAGAAGAAAAAGTTTTTGACGTCGTCTACAGACATTATTTCCGTAGGCTATGTGCTTTTTGTTCTCAATACGTAAGTGAGCAGGAAGAAATAGAGGAGATTGTGCAGGAAACAATGATGTGGCTGTGGGAAAACCGTTGTACTCTGATGGAAGATCTGACACTCAAAACTCTTCTTTTTACGATTGTCAAGAACAAAGCCCTCAACCGTCTTTCCCATTTTGAGATTAAACGAAAAGTACATCAGGAAATCGTAGATAAATATGATAGTGAGCTCAATAACCCGGACTTCTATTTGAGTGATGAGCTTTTCCGTCTATATGAAGAAGCATTAAAAAGACTTCCGAAAGAATATCTCGAAGCCTACGAGATGAACCGTAATCAACATCTGACGCATAAAGAAATTGCCGAGAAACTGAATGTATCTCCACAAACAATTAATTACAGAATTGGACAAGCTTTAAAGCTATTACGAGTAGCTTTAAAAGACTATCTACCTTTATTCATACTTATTTTCGGACCTAATTTTTTCGAACAATCATGAAATCAAACTTCGTATTTAGTAGTTCAAGCCTGTTTATCGGACTTTTTCTTTTCTTCTTCACAGAAAATGTATATTCACAAGAATCTGCTGACAACTGGACTCTTAAACAAGCCCGCCAATGGCCACAGAAGCAAGAATGGGCGAACGGGCTGAAAGCAATGCCTCATAAGACAACCGATTATCAGGAGTTTGCCTCACAATATCACAAGAACAAGAAAGTGTGGGACAAGACTTTCCAATGGCTAGCTACCCACGACCTCGTAAATATGCCTGCCGGACGATACGAAGTAGATGGTGAACACTGCTACATCAATGTACAGGATGCAACAACACAAGATGTCAGTAAACGTAAAATTGAAGCACACCGCCACGGCATCGATCTGCAATATGTAGTAAAAGGTACCGAACGTTTCGGAATTACTTCAGCCGAATATGCGGAGCCTATCACCGAATATAAACCGGATGTTACTTTCTACAAAGCCAAAAAAATAAAATATGTAGATTCCACTCCGGACACATTCTTCATGTTCTTCCCTAAAAACTTCCATCAGGCATTAGTAAAAGCCGGGAAAGAACCGGAAGAGATACGAGTAATCGTTGCTAAAATCGAATATATCCCTTAAACAAAAACATGAGTGAACTTTTAGTCTATAAAGCCTCTGCAGGTTCGGGTAAAACATTTACCCTGGCCGTGGAATACATCAAACTATTAATTTTCAATCCCCGTGCCTACCGGCAAATTCTCGCTGTAACCTTTACCAATAAGGCAACAGCAGAAATGAAGGAACGTATTCTTAGTCAGCTTTACGGCATACAGATAGGTGATAAAGATTCGGAAGCCTATCTCAACCGTATCAAAGAAGAGACAGGAAAAACAGAGCAGGAGATACGGGAAGCGGCAGGCATTGCCCTTAGCTATATGCTGCATGATTACAGCCGGTTCAGGGTAGAGACTATCGACTCATTTTTCCAATCTGTCATGCGTAACCTCGCACGGGAGCTGGAACTTAGTCCGAACCTGAATATCGAGTTAAACAACACCGAAGTTCTTAGTGACGCCGTAAATAGCATGATCGAGAAACTAGGTCCCACTTCCCCTGTCCTCGCATGGTTATTAGACTATATCAATGAGCGAATTGCCGATGATAAACGTTGGAATGTATCAGACGAAGTTAAAAGTTTTGGACGCAATATTTTCGATGAAGGCTATATTGAAAAAGGAGAAGGACTTCGGCAACGACTGCGTAATCCGAACACCATCAAAGAATACCGCAAACAACTGAAAGCTCTGGAAACGGAAATACTGGAGCAAATGAAAGGATTCTACGACCAATTCGAAGGAGAACTAGATGGTCACGCATTAACTGCTGATGATCTGAAAAACGGTTCACGCGGAATCGGAAGTTATTTCCGTAAACTGAATAATGGCGTTTTAAGCAATGATATCCGTAATGCCACAGTAGAGAAATGCTTGGAAGATGCCAAGCACTGGGCAACCAAGACTTCTCCCCGTTATGCGGACATCATCAACCTAGCTAATTCCAGCCTTATACAAATTCTGGAAGATGCTGAAAAGTTGCGTTCCAAGAATAATTTGTTACTGAATAGTTGCCGGTTATCCTTGCAACATCTCAATAAAGTGCAACTTCTCGCCAATATCGACGAAGAAGTACGTCAGTTGAACCACGACAACAACCGTTTTCTGTTGTCAGACACGAACGCCCTGCTTCACCAACTGGTGAAAGACGGTGACTCCTCTTTTGTATTCGAAAAGATAGGGACAAATATCCATAATGTCATGATAGACGAGTTTCAGGATACCAGCCGAATGCAATGGGGCAACTTCAAACTGCTTTTGCTCGAAGGGCTGTCTCAAGGAGCAGACAGTTTGATTGTAGGAGACGTCAAACAGTCCATTTATCGTTGGCGGAATGGTGATTGGGGAATTCTCAACAGCCTGAATGACCACATCGAGCATTTCCCGATCCGCGTCAAGACGTTAGCCACCAATCGGAGAAGTGAAACGAATGTCATCCGGTTTAACAATCGAATCTTCACAGCTGCTGCCAACTATCTAAACGGAGTGTATAAACAGCAATTAGGCAAAGATTGTGAGGATTTGCAGAAAGCCTATGCCGACGTTGTGCAGGAATCTCCCCGAAGTACAGAAAAAGGATACGTTAAAGTCTCTTTTCTCGAACCCGACGAAGAACATGACTATACCGAGCAGACACTTATTAGCCTGGGAGCAGAAGTGGAAAACCTCCTCGCCTCCGGAGTACAGCTTAATGACATCGCCATCTTAGTACGAAAAAATAAAAGTATTCCCCGTATTGCCGATTACTTTGATAAGGAGCTACACTACAAAGTGGTATCAGACGAAGCCTTTCGCCTTGACGCCTCTCTTGCCATTTGTATGATGCTGGACGCCTTGCGATTTCTTTCCGACGAAAACAATAAAATAGCACGTGCCCAGCTGGCCATAGCCTATCAAAACGAAGTTTTACAAAAAGGATTGGATTGGAATACCCTCCTACTCCTCCCTGCCGAGAATTATCTTCCCGCCGCTTTTCTTGAAAAGACAAAGGAACTAAGGTTAATGCCTCTCTATGAGCTTTTAGAAGAACTTTTCAGCATATTCGAGATGAATCTTATCAAAGATCAGGATGCTTATTTATTCGCTTTCTTTGATGCGGTGATCGATTATCTGCAAAGCAACTCTTCCGAGCTAGACGGATTCATCCGGTATTGGGACGAAACATTATGCAGTAAAACAATTCCGAGTGGAGAAGTAGAAGGTATCCGGATTTTCTCCATACACAAATCCAAAGGATTGGAATTCCATACCGTACTCCTTCCTTTCTGCGACTGGAAACTGGAGAATGAAACCAATAATCAGCTTGTATGGTGTGCCCCGCAAACAGCACCATTCAATACATTGGATATTCTTCCTATTAACTATTCCACCCAAATGGCTGAATCGATTTATGGTAACGACTACCTGCAAGAACGTCTTCAACTTTGGGTAGATAATCTCAATCTACTATACGTTGCTTTTACCCGCGCTGGAAAAAATCTCATTATCTGGAGTAGAAAAAGTCAAAAAGGTACCATGTCCGAACTATTGGCAAACACCCTACCGATAGTAGCCCAAGAAGAAGGGATTAACTGGGAAGAAGACTGTTAT